>Ga0224557_1000124_pt1 | contig 87588 bp, 90 predicted proteins | sample 714S31014metaG_FD_180677 | JGI IMG/M metagenome (GOLD analysis project Ga0224557, IMG submission 180677) | Peat soil microbial communities from Stordalen Mire, Sweden - 717 S3 10-14 | ecosystem: Environmental > Terrestrial > Soil > Wetlands > Peat | place: Sweden: Norrbotten County, Stordalen...
GATGCTGCACACCAGCGACGCGCACGGCCTGTACCGCCAGTTCGGCTTCAGCCATCCGGGCGGCCGGCCATCACGCTACCTCGAACGCCCAGCGTCAGGGGGGTATGGGGGGGCGGACAGCCCCCCCATAAGCAGGGGGGGTCTGGGGGGGATCGTCCCCCCGGGCAACACAGTCCGCTTGGAGCCGCTGCGGCATGAGCACGTGCCGGGGCTGCTGGCGGCCGTGGCGGGCGGCGGTGAGGAGTACCGCTGGACCCCGGTGCCGCAGGACGAAGCTGCGGTCCGCCGGTACGTCGAGGCGGCGGCCGCGGCCAGGGACAACCAGCTGGCGGTACCGTTCGCCGTGGTCAGGCGGCAGGACGGCGCGGTGATCGGCTCGACCAGGTTCTGGAACCTGGAGTACTGGGCCTGGCCGGACCCCAAACCCGCCCCCGACACCTGCGAGATCGGCCACACCTGGCTGGCCAGGGACGCGATCAGGACGGGGGCGAACACCGAGATGAAGCGGCTGATGCTGACCCATGCCTTCGAGGTCTGGCAGGTCCGCTCGGTGTGCCTGCACACCGACGCCCGCAACCAGCGATCACGGGACGCGATACAGCGGATCGGCGCGCGCTTCGAGGGCATCCTGCGCTCGCACCGGCTCGGGGCCGACCTGGCTCCCCGCGACTCAGTACGCTTCAGCGTCACCGCAGCCGACTGGCCGGCCGTCAGATTGCGTCTTGACGAGCTGACCCGGCGCTTCCAGCTCACCTGATGAGTGCGGCGGCGTCGGGGTAGGGCCGGGAACCCAGGCTTCGCCACCAGGCCTGGCCTGATTCCGGCAGCGTGTAGATCGGGTCGTAGTACGGGTACTCGCGGCCAAGGGCCAGCTCGTCGTCGGTCTCGATGGCGGTGCGGTAGTTCTTCGTCCAGTAGGAGATGCCGTGCTCGGTGTCGTACCTTGACACCTGGTGCAGCCAGCGTTTGCCGACGTAGGGCACGTCGCAGACCATCCGCGGGGTGGCGAACCCGGGAAGGTAGCCCATGATCTCGTGCTGCAGGGACTGGCCCTCCCGCAACGCCAGCCGCCAGTGCTCGCTGCCGGGGATCATGTCGCACATGTAGAAGTAGTACGGCATGATGCTGGCCTCGTCGAGCAGCGCGAAGCACAGGTCGAGCAGCGCCTCGGCGCTGTCGTTGGTGCCGCGCAGCAGCACGCCCTGGTTCCGCACGTCCCTGACGCCCGCCTCCAGCATGGCCTGGGTGGCCCGCGCGACCAGGGGCGTCACGGACTGGGCCGCGTTGACGTGGGTGTGGATGGCGATGCTGACGCCGCGCGAGCGCGCGGTGGTGGTGAGCCTGGTCATGCCCGCGCGCACCTCGTCGGACAGCCAGTGCTGCGGCAGCCCCATCAGGGCCTTGCTGGCCAGCCTGATGTCCCTGATCGAGTCGATCTCGAGCAGCGCGGCCACGAACGACTCCAGCCGCGGCCACGGCAGGTTGGCGACGTCTCCGCCGGACACCACCACGTCCCGCACCCCGGGCGTGCGGCGCAGGTAAGCCAGCATGGCGTCGAGGCGATCCTCGCGGGCGAGCGCGAACTTGTGCTTGTCGGTCATGGTCGTGGGGTTGCCGACCAGGTCCATCCGGGTGCAGTGCCCGCAGTACTGCGGGCAGGTGGGCAGCAGCTCGGCCAGCACCTTGGTGGGGTAGCGGTGGGTGAGGCCCTCGACCGCCCACATCTCCGCCTCGTGCAGCGAGTCACGCTGCGCGTACGGGTGCGAGGGCCAGTCGGTCCTGCGGTCGCTGAACGCCGGGATCATGTACCGGCGCACGGGATCGGCGTAGAACGCCTCGGTAAACGCGGGGCCGTCCGGTGCCCCGGCAGGCACCATCGTGTTGAGCATCTGCGGCGGCAGCAGCATCGACATCGTGGCCCGCTCGCGCTGGTCACGCTCGAGGTCAGCGAGGAACGACTCATCTAGCCCAGGCCCGGTGACCTGGCGGAGCTGGCGGATGTTCTTGACGCAGTGAGCGCGCTGCCACTGGGCGGATTCCCAGTCGGCGACCGGCACCTGGGCCCAGCCAGGGAATCGGCGCCAGTCGGGTTCGGCCAGCTCGTGCCGCCTGTATACGTATGGCTGCGTGATCATGAACGAAGCCCTCCAATTACTGAAGGATACCGGAGGACCTGCGGTTCAAAAAGGGATCAACCGAAGAATTTACTGAACGGTCCCGGGTTAACGTCACTATCTGTGCATGCCGCGGCATGGTCGACAGCGCCCGTGGTGCGGCGCGGGGCGGGCGGTCGAGGTTCACCTGGCGGCGAGACGGGCGACAACTCCCTCCCACGGCCCCAGCAGGCGTGACTGCGCGGCCGTCGCGGTGCCGGACGTGGCCAGCAGCACCTCGCCCGCGGCGGATGGCAGACCGGCCTGCTGCGCGGAGAAGTTCGCCGCCACCACCAGCGCGCCCACGCGGTACGCCCACTGACCCTCGCGGGCCGGCAGGTGCTCGAACGGCGCGATGCCCCCGCTCAGCTCGGTCCGCCTGAGCGCAAGCAGGCGCCGGCACAGCCACAGCATGGAATCGGCGTCGGCTCGCTGATCGGCGACGTTCGGCCCTGGCGGGCCCGCAAGCGGTAGCCACGGGGTCACGCCTGGCGAGCTGAAGCCGCCGCCCGGTGAGGCGTCCCACGGCATGGGCGTCCTGGCGCGGTCCCGGTTATCGCCGGCACCGACCTCCAGGGTCGCGTTGTCCCGGCGCAGCGCCGGCGGCACGTCCACATCGCACATGCCGATCTCGTCGCCGTAATAGAGCACCGTCGTGCCGGGCAGGGTGGTCAGCACGAGCAGCGCGAGCCTGGCCTTGCGCTCGTCCCCGTCGCACCAGCGGCTGGGGAAGCGGCCGATGTCGTGATTGGAGCCCATCCACACCGGGCAGCCGCCCGGCGGCAGGACCGCCAGCGTCTGCGCCACGATCTTGGCGAGCCGGGGCGCGTCGAAGTCGGCCAGCGCGAAGGGGAAGTTGAAACCGAGGTGCAGCTCGTCGTTGTCGCCGTAGTAGGAGGCCAGCTGGTCGAGCTCGCCGACCCAGGTCTCGCCGAGCAGCAGCCGCGGCGGGGCGTAGCCGTCGGCGATCTTGCGCCAGTCGCGGTAGACACCGTGCGTCTCCGGACGGTAAGCGTTGTAGACCGGGCGCAGGCCGAACCGGCCCTCCAGCAGATTGTCGCCGGCCAGCGGCGGGTTGTCGCGCAGTTCGGCGTCCTTGTACAGGCCGTGCGCGACATCGATGCGGAAACCGGCCACGCCTCGGTTGAACCAGAACTCCAGGATGCCGGCGAACTCGGCGTGCACCGCGGGCTGCCACCAGTTCAGGTCCGGCTGGCCCACCAGGAAGTTGTGCAGGTAATACTGGCCGCTGTCGTGCCACTGCCAGGCGGGCTGGCCGGTGAAGTCGAGCCAGTTGTTCGGCGGCCCGCCGTCCGGTCCTGGATCGGCCCAGACGTAGTAGTCGCGGTGCGCGGCGTCCCGGCCCGACGCGGCGTCGATGAACCAGGGGTGTGCCGAACTGGTGTGGTTGGGCACCAGGTCGAGCAGGACACGCATGCCCCGCTGGCCGGCCTGGGCGATCAGCTCGTCCAGGCCGGCCAGCGTGCCAAGCTCGGGGTGGACGCCGGTGTAGTCACTGACGTCATAGCCCCAGTCCTGGTCGGGCGAGGGCATGGTGGGGGACAGCCACAGGCCGTCCACCCCGAGCCAGGACAGGTGGTCCAGGCGCTCGATGACGCCGCGCAGGTCGCCGTACCCATCGTCATCGGTGTCGCGCCAGGACCGCACGTACAGCTGGTACAGGACGGCGCCGTGCCACCACGGCGCCCCTCCCTGCGGCTGGGCCACGCCTAACCCCGGATAGCCAGTCCCGTCTTGGGGTCGAAGAACTGCATGTCCTCGACGTCGACGCCGAAGGTCATCCGGTCGCCGACCTTGACCGGAGTCTTGGCCGCGACCCGGGCCACGCCCTCACCGCTGGCGGTGGCGGCGGCCTCGTCCTTCTCCACCGCCCCCTCGGCAATGACCCGGTGCGCGTCGATGGTGAAGTGAACCACCAGCTCCGAGCCGAGGGCCTCGACCAGGTCCACGTCGCCGGCCAGCTGCGGGCCGGTGTAGCCGGGAGCCGCGGCGGGCAGGTGCTCGGGGCGCAGGCCGACGACGAGGGCCTTGCCGGCGTAGGCACGCAGACCCGGCCGCTTCAGCACCACGGCCTCTGGCAGCTCGACCTCCTGGGAGCCGAGCTTGACCGACCGCGCGCCCTCGGCGACGACGGCGTCGTAGAGGTTCTGGGCGGGCGAGCCGATGAAGGCGGCCACGAAGATGTTGTCCGGGCTGTCGTAGAGGTTCTGCGGGGTGTCGCACTGCTGAAGGATGCCGGCCCGCAGCACGGCGACCCGGTCGCCCATGGTCATGGCCTCGACCTGGTCGTGCGTGACGTAGATCGTGGCCACCCCGATGCGCCGCTGGATCCGGGCCACCTCGGCCCGCATCTGCACCCGCAGCTTGGCGTCCAGGTTGGACAGCGGCTCGTCCATCAGGAACACCGAGGGCTCACGCACGATAGCCCGGCCCATCGCCACCCGCTGGCGCTGGCCGCCGGACAGCTGCCCCGGCTTGCGGTCCAGCCAGTCGGTCAGGCCGAGGATGTCGGCCGCCTCCTTGACCTTCGCGTTGAGCTGGTCCTTGGGCAGCTTGCGCAGCTTGAGCGCGAAGCCGATGTTCTCCGCCACCGTCATGTGCGGGTACAGGGCGTAGTTCTGGAAGACCATGGCGATGTCCCGCTCCTTGGGTGTCTCGTCGTTGGCCTCCTTCCCGCCGATGCGCAGCACGCCGCTGGTGATGTCCTCCAGCCCGGCCACCATCCGCAGCGCGGTGGTCTTGCCGCAGCCGGACGGGCCGACCAAGACCATGAACTCGCCGTCGGCGATGTCCACGGACAGGTCCTTGACCGCGTGAAAGCCGTTCTCGTAGACCTTGTTGATGCCCTCAAGGCTTACCGTGGCCATGATGCCTCCTTACCGGGCGCGTGCCCATCATCGAAGAACCTGCTCATCCCTTCACCGCGCCCGAGGTCAGGCCGGAGATCACGAACTTGCGGAAGATGAAGACCAGGATGCCGATGGGCACCACCGCCACGACGCTGGCCGCGAAGATGGTCCCGTAGGGAACCTGGAAGTTCCCGCCGAAGTCGGAGATACCCACCGGGATGGTCCGGAAGTTGTTGGCATCGTTGAACGTCAGCGCCATCAGGAACTCGGTCCAGCAGGCGGTGAAGCAGAAGATGCCCGCGGTGAACAGGCCAGGCAGGGCCTGCGGCAAGACGATGCTCCAGACGGTGCGCAGTGGCCCGGCACCATCGATACGGCCGGTCTCCTCCATCTCCTTGGGGATGCCGAGCATGTAGTTCCGCAGGATCCAGATGGCGAACGGCAGGTTGAACGCCGTGTAGGGCAGGATCAGCGCCTGGTAGCTGTTGAGCCAGCCGATCTCCTTCATCAGCAGGAACAGCGGCGCGATCACCGCGACTTCCGGAAACACCGAGATCATCAGCAGGATCACCAGCGTGGTGAACTTGCCCCGCATCGGCAGCCGGCCGAGCGCGTAGCCGGCCATCGTGCCCAGGATCAGCACCAGCGCGGTGGCGACGATGGTGACGATCAGCGAATTCCTGAAGTAGATCCCGAAGTCGTAGCCTTTGAACGCCTGGCTGTAGTTCGCCCCGCTGATCGGATTGGGGAAGAGCTGAGTCGTACCGACGTCGAGCGGCGCCTTGAAGCTTGAGGCGATCAGCCAGTACAGCGGGAGGATGACGAACAGCGCGGTGACGATCGTGGCGAGGACGACGCCGTTGACGTACCTGTGCCATCCGACTCGCTTGCGGTTTCGCATCAGTTGCCCTCCTGTCCGACCTGGGCCCGGAACACCCGCAGCGTGGCCAGGCAGCCGAGGAGCACAAGCAGCGCGGTGCTGGTGGCCACGGCGGCACCGGGCCCGAAGGCGAGGTTCTGGAATAGCGCGTGGAAGGCGAGGATCGACAGCGACTGGGTCGCCGTGCCCGGACCACCGTTGGTCATGACGTAGGGCAGGTCGAACAGGCCGAACGCCTGCAGCACGCGGAACATGACCGCGAGCGCGATCGTCGGCCGCAGCAACGGCAGGGTGACGTGCCAGAACGTGTACCAGCCCGACGCCCCGTCCATCTCCGCCGCCTCGTACACGTCGCCGGGCAGCATGACCAGACCCGCCAGCACGATGATGGCCACGAACGGCGTCGTCTTCCAGATGTCGGCGATCATCAGCCCGATGATGGCCGGGGTCGGGGTGCCGAGAATGACCGGGTGGCCCAGGCCGAACGCGTTCAGGATGGAATCGGCCACGCCGTAGGTCCCGTTGTAGATGTAGGCCCACAGCTCGGCGTTGATGACGGTGATCATCGACCAGGGGATGAGCAGCAGCGCCATCATCCAGCCGCGCCCGGCGACCAGGCGCTCGAGCACGAGCGCGATGCAGGTCCCGAGCACCAGCTCGACGATGACGGTCACCACCGTGTAGTAGACGGTGAAGAACAGCGCGCTCCGCCACAGGGACGAATGAACCAGCAGGTTGTAGTTGCTGAAGGTAAAGCCGTCCAGGCTGAAGCCGTTGCCCGTCACGGTCACGGTGTTCAGGCTCATGACCACCGAGTACACGATCGGGAAGATCGTGACCGCGGCGATGACGATCAGCGCGGGAGCCGAGAAGCCCCAGCCCATCCGGGCTAGTCTTTTTCTGTTGATATCGGGACGAGGCACCGGCGGGGCGGCGGTCGTCACCAAGTCAGAAGCACTTGATACGGCGGTCATAGGTAACTCCTCGCGGCCGCGGCCGGGATAAGTAGATATGTACTCCTAGTAAGCGGGCGGAGCGGCCGCCCGGGCCGGGAAGCGGATCGCTCCCCGGCCCAGGCGATCAAGCGGATAGGTCACAATCCGCCGCTGGATGAGGTGCTGAGCGCGGTGTTGGCCGCGGACTGCATCGCCGCCACGGCCGCCGAGGGACTGGTCGAACCGGCCAGGGCCCCGTTCACGTTCTGGTAGATCGCGGTGGACAGCGCCGGGTAGTTGGGCGTGCCCGCGGGCCGGGGGACGAGCTTGGTGTTCGGCACGATGGCAAACACCGGGTTCGAGGCGACGACCGCGGGCGAGGTGCGGACCGCGGTGACGGTGGAGATGAACCCGTACTTCTGGGACAGGATGTCCTGGGCCGTGGTGCTGGACAGCCACTGGATGAAGGTCAGGTCCGCGCCGAGGTGCTTGCTGTGCGGGTTGATGTACATGTTCCAGCCGCCGATGTTGGAGTAGCCGGGGGTCGGCTGGCCCGCGAAGGTCGGCAGCGGCTCCACGCCGACCTGGCTCGCGGTGAGCTTGCCGCCGTCGGCCGGGGTGGTGGCGGTGGCGTAGGCGTAGTCCCAGTTGCGCAGGAACACGGCGTTGCCGCCGCCGAAGGTGTTCATCGCCTGCGGCTCCTGGAACGTGGTCACCGCGGCCGGGGTGACGCCGGAGGTGATCAGGCTGCGCATGAACGTGACCGCCTTCAGCGCCGCGGCCGAGTTGAGCGTGGCCGTGGTGTAGCCGCTGTTGGTCGCCGTTCCGCCCGCGTCGGTCAGGTACTCCATGAAGTTGCAGGTCAGGCCCTCGTACGAGTCGCCTTCCCAGACGAACCCGTACTTAGCCTGGCCCTTGGCCAGAACGGCCTTGGCGTCGGTCTCGAGCTGCTCCCAGGTCGTCGGGACCGGCAACCCGTCCTTTTTGAGCAGGTCCTTGCGGTAGTACAGGAAGCCCTGGTCCTCGAACAGCGGCGAGCCGTAGACCGCGCCCTTGTAGGTGGCGCCCGAGACCAGGCCCGTAGCGAACTTGCTGAAGTAGCTCGCCGGGAGGTACTGCGACAGCGGGACGGCCAGCTGGTGCGCGCCGAACTGGGCGGGCCAGATGACGTCGCCCATGAACACGTCGGGACCCGCGCCGCCCGCGATCTGGGTGGCCAGCGTGGACCGGTTGGTGTCGGTGTCGGTCGATGCCGACACCAGGCTCACCTTGATGCCCGGGTACTGCTTCTCGAACGCGTTGATCAGCACGGTCCTGGCGTCGTTGGCGCCGGTGCCGGACAGCGGGCTGGCCGACCAGACGATGCTGCCTGACGTGGTGGAGCCCACGCTGCTCGCGCTCGCGCTCGCGCTCGTGCTGGTGCTCCCGGTGCCGGGGCTGCTGCTCGAGCTGCTCCCGCCGCAGGCGGCCAGGGTCAGCACCGTGACACTGGCCAGCGCGGTCAGCCCGAACCCCCCCTTCAGCCGGGCAGGTGACCTTCTGCGGACACTTCTTCGTGACATTTGTGCTCCTCCTGGGCTGTGCCCTTGGCGTGCGGGCCGTACATGCTGCCCGTGGATTATTTGCTGTTCCTGCACCGGCCCGAGAAGGCGCCGGTCGCTCATGCGACACCCGCGACCGCGTACATGGCGGAACTTGACCTGACCACCACGGACAACGGCAATTCCTCCCGCAGCGGCCGGACCAGCTGCCCGCGGATCAGCGCGCACAGCCTGCTGGCCCCGCGGGCACCGCTTTCGGCTAGTGGCTGGTGAACCGTCGAGAGCCCGAGCTGAGCCGCGGACTCGATATCGTCGTAGCCGATCACCGACAGGTCGCCGGGGACCGAACAACCGGACTTCTCCGCCGCGGCCAGTACCCCGAGCGCCTGCGTGTCCGACCCCGCGAAGATCGCCGTCGGCGGCGACGGCGAGTCGAGCAGCTCCAGCGCCATGGTGGCGGCGACCGAGGCGGAGTGCCTGCCGAGCCGGACGATCGCCGGGTCGTAGTCGAGCCGGTGCCGGGACAAGGTCCGCCGGTAGCCGAGCAGGCGCCGCCGGGTGGAGATGAACCCGAGCTCGTCGGTGGGGGAGTCGCCCACGAAGCCGATCCTGCGGTGCCCCAGGCTGATCAGGTGCTCGGTCGCCAGCGACCCGCCGCGGATGTCGTCCACGACCGTGCAGGGTACGCCGGGCGCCTCGGTGTCCACCATGGCCAGTGGCACGTTGCTGCTGCGCAGGGCGGCCAGGTGCTCGCTGCTCAGCCGCAGGGACACCACGACCGCGCCGTCGGCTTCATGCCGTGTCGTCAGCGCGGCTAGATGCCGGTCTCGCTGCCCGGCCGTCTCCACGTTGCGGACCACGGTGTCGAAACCCGCGTTGTCGAGCACGCCGATGGCCCCAGCCAGCCGGGCGGTCACCGAGGGACGGGTAAGAAACGGGACGATGATCACGATGGTGCGGGTTTGCCCTCGTGACAGGCTTTCGGCCAGGCGGCTGGGCCGGTAGTTGAGGCGCTTCATGACCTCGATGACCCGCCTGCGGGTGTGCTCCCTGACGTTGGGGCTTTGATTCAGGACCCGGGAAACGGTGCCCACGCTCACCCCCGCCGTCGCGGCGACCTCAGAGATGTTGACCCTATGGGTGGACTTCAGCCGACTCACCTCCCTGGCTCCGCTGCCAGACCGGCGCCCTATGGAACCGCTTCCATTACACGTACTCCTCCGTTCAGCGGCGAGTCAAGCAACAGAGTCGATTCATTTAGATCACGTAATGACCTCGACACCCTCATTATCCCAGTTCAGACCCGTTAACCGCGATTTAACGTACCCATGTTGCCTTTGTGTAACCCCCTGTTTCAAGCCGGTTCAGTGGGAACACGGTACAGCTGTGGGATTGACCTGTCGTATGTCTGGCAACTACCCCGAACCTGCCGAAGAAGATACGGTGTATGGCGATCAGCGCAGTAGATTTTCCTGCTGACTGGGTAAGGGAAGGACTACCGGCATGACAATGGAAGCAGGTCTGTCACCGTCCGGACGGCGCCCGGACGCGGGATCGCCCCTGGGACTACACCGCGTGATCGAGCCTCCGGGTGTGCTGCCGCAGGCCGCCTGGCGGCTTGATTCACGCTCCGTAATCGCCGCCGACGAGGTCCTGGTCCGGGTGGACCGGCTGAACCTGGACGCGGCCTCCTACCGCCAGATCCGCGAGGCCTACGCCGGGGACCCCGGCAAGATCAGGGCCCACGTGCTGGAGATCATCGCCACCCGCGGCAAGATGCAGAACCCGGTCACCGGCTCCGGCGGCATGCTGACCGGAACCGTCGACCAGGTCGGCCCCGATTCTCCCCTCGGCCTGCGCCCGGGCCAGCGGATAGCCACCCTGGTCTCGCTCACCCTCACCCCCCTGACCATCACCGACTCCCTGACCCGCTGGGACACCCGCTCCGAGCAAGTCCCCTGCGAAGGCCACGCCATCCTGTTCGCCCGCTCCATAGCCGCCCCCCTCCCCCCCGACCTCCCCGCCCCCCTCTCCCTAGCCGTCCTAGACGTCTGCGGCGCCCCCGCCCTAACCCGCCGAGTAATCCAAACCGCTAAAGCCACCCCAAGCGCTCAAAAGAACCTCACCGTCCTCATCATCGGCGCCGCCGGCAAGAGCGGCTCCCTCTCCGCCGCCGCCGCCCGCCAAGCCGGCGCCAGCAAGATCATCGGCGTAGTCCCCACCGAAGCTGAGGCCGCCCTGCTGCGTGATATCGCCCAAGCGCAGCCGGAGTCCCCCCTCCTCGACGAGATAGTCATCGCCGACGCCAGAGACCCCGTAGGCATGGCCGCCAAGGTCGAAGCCGCCGGCGGCCCCGCCGACGTGACCGTCGTGTGCGTCGATGTCCCCGGCTGCGAGGGTGGTGCCATCTTGTCGACCGCTCAGGGCGGGACGGTGATCTTCTTCTCCATGGCTACGTCCTTCAGCTCCGCCGCCCTTGGCGCGGAGGGGCTCGCCGCCGACGTGACGATGCTGGTGGGAAACGGGTACGTACCTGGTCATGCCGAGCTTGCGCTCGACCTGGTTCGCACGACGCCGGGCCTGCGCACCCTGTTCGAGCGGCGCGTGCCGGAAGGGAGCCAGCCGTGACGGGAAAGCTCAACCTGGACCCGGTGGTCGTGCGGCTGGCCCGCGAGCTGGCCCGGCGGGCCGGGCAGCCGGTGACGGAGCTGGCGCGCACGCACACCACCGTGTCGGTGGAACGCGCCGTGCTGCGGCTGGCCGGGCTGGCCGGGGCGGACGATGACGGCATGCCGTGGGTGAACCGGCTCACCGACGGCATCCGCTCCTCGGTCGGGCTCGAGCACGGGGTGGCCCTCCCGGCCTGGGACGCGCTGCTGACCGGGGGTTACCCCGACCTGCGCACGCTGGCCGTGGACGCGGCGGCGGGACTGGTCAAGTTCCGGCTCCCCGCCGGCGATGACGAGCAGGCGGCTCGTCAAGCCGCGGAGCGTTCGGTCAGAAAAGGAATGTCCCTGATCGACGCCCGGCGGGCCGAACGGGACCAGCTGCTTGCCGCCACCTCGGATCCGCCGATGCCGTGGATCTACCTGATCGTCGCGACCGGGGACATCTACGAGGACATCCCGCAGGCGCAGGCCGCGGCGCGGGAAGGCGCGGACATCATCGCCGTGATCAGGTCGACCGGGCAGTCGCTGCTCGACTACGTGCCAGAGGGGGCCACCAGGGAAGGGTACGCGGGTACGTACGCGACCCAGGAGAACTTCCGGCTGATGCGCGCCGCGCTGGACGACGTGTCACGTGAGCTGGGCCGTTACGTCCGGCTGACCAACTACGCCTCCGGACTGTGCATGCCGGAGATCGCCGTGCTGGCCGGGCTGGAGCGGCTGGACATGATGCTGAACGACTGCATGTACGGCATCATCTTCCGCGACATCAACCCGGTCAGGACGTTCATCGACCAGCGGTTTTCCCGGCAGGTGCACGCGCGGGCCGGCATCGTCATCAACACCGGCGAGGACAACTACCTGACCACCGCCGACGCGGTGGACGCGGCCCACACGGTGGTGGTGTCCCAGCTGCTGAACGAGTACTTCGGCCGGGAGGCGGGGCTGGCCGATGCCCAGCTCGGGCTGGGGCACGCGTTCGAGATCAACCCCGAGGTGCCCGACTCGTTCCTGCTCGAGCTGGCTCACGCCCAGCTGATCAGGGAGCTGTTCCCGGACGCGCCGCTGAAGTACATGCCGCCGACCAAGCACATGACAGGCAACGTGTTCGCCGGCTACCTGCTCGACGCGTTCTTCAACCTGGCCGGGGTGATGACCGACCAGTCGATCCTGCTCATCGGCATGATGACAGAAGGCATCCACACCCCGTTCCTGTCCGACCGCGACCTGGCCCTGGAGAACGTACGCTACGTGCGGCGCGCGGCCGGGCAGCTCGGCGCCTCGTTCGCACCCGAACCCGACGGCTTCGTCGCCCGGCGAGCCCGGCAGGTGCTCGCCGAGGCCATCGACCTGCTCCGCACCATCGACTCGCAGGGCCTGCTGACCGCGATCGCCGAGGGAACGTTCGGGGTAACCAAACGCCCGCCCGACGGGGGCCGCGGCCTGGACGGCGTGGTGCAGCGGGCGGAGGGCTACGTCAACCCCGCGGCGGCCCTGCTTGAGGCGGCGGAGGTGAGCTCGTGAGCGTGACCGGGAAAATGGGCATCGTACGGCCTTACGGCGACACCACCGGGGACGGGCGGGTGCAGCTGTCGTTCACGCTGCCCGTGACGTTCGGCGACGAGACGCAGCGCGCCCGGGCCGAAGGTGCCGCGCTGCAGCTCGCCGCCAAGATGGGCCTGGACCAGGCGATGGTCGTGCACGCCAAGGGGATGGGGCCCGACTTCACCTTCTTCATCGTCTACGGCCGGGTCAGCCACGTGGTCGACCTGTCGGCCGTGATCGTGGCCGAGCGGGAGTTCCCTGTGCTCCCGGCGGCGGAGGTGAACCTGCGGATCCGCATCGCGCTTGGCCGCAAGCTGGTTGTGGTGGGCGCCTGCATCGGCACCGACGCGCACACCGTGGGCATCGACGCGATCCTCAACGTCAAGGGGCACGCGGGGGAGAAGGGGCTGGAGTACTACCGGGAGATCAGGGTGGTGAACATGGGCTCGCAGGTCGGCGTGCCGGACCTGGTGGCCAGGGCGCAGGCCGAGCACGCCGACGCGGTGCTGGTCAGCCAGGTGGTCACCCAGCGTGACGCGCACCTGTCCAACACCAGGGAGATGGCCGAGGCGTTCCGTCGCGAGCTCGGCGAGCAGCGGCCGCTGCTGGTGGCCGGGGGACCGCGGTTTGATCCGGGCGCGGCCCGCGACCTCGGCGTGGACAAGATCTTCGGTCGCGGCACCACGCCGGGTGAGGTGGCGAGCTACCTGGTGCACGCGCTCGCCTCCTCCGATCTCGTCGCGCCAGATCTCGTCCCGCAGGAGGGAGCCTTGTGAGCAGTAATCAGCACGTGGGCCTGTCCGTGACGCACCGAAGGTACGTGACCTACGGGGAAGCGCATTACGGCGGGAACCTGGTCGACGGCGCCTACGTGCTCGGACTGTTCGGTGATGTGGCGACCGAGATGTGCATCAGGACCGACGGTGACGAGGGGCTGTTCGCGTCCTACTCCGACGTTCAGTTCCGCGCCCCGGTGCTGGCCGGCGACGTCATCGAGGCGACGGCCACGGTCACCGCGGTCGGCCGGCGCAGCAGGCAGCTCGCGTTCGAGGCGCGGGTGGTATGCCGCGCCGACCCGGCGCGAGGTGAGTCGGCCGCCGCGGTGCTCGGCGACCCCGTCATCGTCGTCACCGCCACCGGAACGGTCGTGGTGCCGTCCGCGGGCTAGCGGCCGGCGTTAGGGTTCAACGGTGAGCGCGGATTCCTCTTCAGATGCCCCGGCCGGAGAACTGCTGCCGGCCACGTGCCGGGCTCTCCTGTACCGGGTGGCCGTCGGTCAGGCCCAGGGCCGGACGCCGTCGCTGGTCGGGGCGGTCGTGCGGGACGGGCGCCAGGTGTGGTGCGGGGCGCGCAGCATGCTGGCGGGGCACGAGCCCGACGCCAGCACCCAGTACCGCATCGGCTCGCTGACCAAGACGTTCGTGGCGGTGCTCGTCATGCGGCTACGCGACGAGGGCCGGCTGGACCTGGCCGATCCGCTGGCCAGCTACCTGGACGCCGGGCCAGCGGGGGATGCGACGATCGCCCAGCTGCTCTCGCACACGGCCGGGCTGGCGTCGGAAACCCACGGCCCATGGTGGGAACGAACCCCCGGTGACTTGCGCCCCAAGCTGGCCGACGTCCTGGGGCCTGACCCTGCGCGGCATCCGGCCGGACGGGTGTTCCACTACTCCAATCCCGGTTATGCGCTACTCGGCGCGCTCGTGGGCCAGCTCCGCGGGCGGGAGTGGACCGAGGTGCTCCGCCAGGAGATCCTGGAACCGCTGGGCATGGCCCGGACCACCACCACGCCGCAGTCACCGCACGCGCGTGGTTTCGCGGTGCACCCATGGGCCGATGTCATGCAGCTAGAACCAGCCGACGGTACCGGGTTGATGGCCCCGGCGGGGGAACTGTGGTCGACCGCGGAAGACCTGTGCCGTTTCGCGGCGTTCTTGCTCGACGGCGATGACCGGGTGCTGGCCCCGAGCACGCTCGCCGAGATGCGAGCCCCGGCCTCACCGCCCGGAGATGATGCCTGGGCCAGCGGCTACGGGCTCGGCCTGCAGCTGTTCCGTCAGGACGGACGCACGCTCTACGGCCATTCTGGATCCATGCCCGGCTTCGTCGCCACGTTGTGCGTCAGCCCGGACGATGGCATCGGCGGGATCGCCCTGGCCAACGCCACCTCGGGACCCGACATCGGCTCGATCGCCATGGACCTGGTGCGGATCGTGGCGGACAACGAGCCGCGACTTCCGCCACGCTGGAAGCCGTTGCCTGACCTTGATCATGACCTGCTCGCGCTGACCGGCTTGTGGTACTGGGGTCCCCGGCCCTACGCACTGCGGCTGCACGCCGATCGCGCCCTCGAGCTGTCACCGGTGGCCGCGAGCGGGCGCGCCTCCCGCTTCCGTGCCGAGCCTGACGGTACCTGGACCGGCCTCGAGGGCTACTACGTGGGCGAGACCCTGCGCGTCATGCGCGGCCCGGACGGCGCGGCCGACCACCTTGACCTGGGCACGTTCGTGTTCACCCGGGAGCCCTACGGGCCCGGTGCCCCGCTGGCCGCGCGCCCGGACCCCGACGGCTGGCGAGCGGTCTAGCCGGGTCCCTGGTTTCCGCTCAGATCGGTCCCGCCCAGGCTGGGCCACCCTATCGGCGCGATAGTAAGCCACGAGGCTCATGGGCTAGCATGGCGTTGCATCGTTGCTCTAAGGTGTGAGAATTCATATACTAGTTCGGAGAGCAAATCATGGTGGCTGGCGTTCGGCGGTGCATGTCACGACGTCGCAGTGGCCGCACCACCACCGTCACCATCGACACCGAGCGGTTCTGTATCACCGCCAACCAGCGCGACGACGGCAGCCTCGGTGAGGTCTTCATCCACTGGGGCAAGCACGGCAGCCTCGGTGCGGGCCTGGTGAGCATGTACGCCACCGCCCTGTCCATGGGCCTGCGGCAGGACGTGCCGCTGGCCGACCTGATCGGCCCCGGGCTTGGCCAGTTCTTCGTGCCCAACGGCCACACCGACGACCCGGAGATTCCCCTGGTCCGCTCCGCGGTCGACTACATCGCTCGCCGCCTGGCCATCGACTGGCTGCCGTACTCCGAGCGCGCCGCGCTTGGGGTGTATACGCTCACCGAGTATGATGCAGCGGAGCTCGGCCTTCGCCTGCTGGTAACCTGAACCCCGCCGTTAACCGGCCGAACGGGCCAGCAGTCCGGCGGTCATGACCTTGAGCAGTTCGCCGAGGGTGGCGGTGAAGTCCAGGCGCATGGCGGCTAGGTCCGGTTCGGCGGCATACGCCGCCAGCATCGCGGCCGACGGCTGCGTGTGCGGCCACAACGCCCCGGTCATCATGACGGCGGCGCCCGCCAGCTGGAACGCATCATGCTCGCCGAGCTCGGGCACGCGGTGGAGTATCAGGCCGCCGAGTGCGGTGATGCCAGCGATACTGGCTCGTTTGTACTGGGCGGCGACCTGCGGGGAGACGTTGCGCTCGAGTACCGCGGCCTGGGCGCTGAGCAGGTCGCACAGCATCGGCCGGGCGGCGAGGGAGGCGGCCAGCGCGAGAGCGACCCGATCGGCGCGCTCGGCGACATGGTCGGTCTCGACTCCGAGACCACCGAGGTCGGCCAGGTCCCGGTCCAGCTCCGCCAGCCAGTCCTGCCAGGCCGAGTCGAGCAGTTCGAGCAGCACGGCTTCCCTGGATTCGAAGTAGCGCAGCACGTTGGACTTGGCCAGCCCGGCCCGGCGGCTGAGCTCGTTGAGGGTAACCTCGGCCACCGGCATCTCGGCGAGCATCGCGGCGGCGGTCCGGAGGATCGCCTGCCGGCGGGCTTCGCGCTGCTCCTCGCTTCGCGCCCGCTGGAACACTGTCATGTAACCTATTTTACAGACCGCCGGTCCCTTGCGTAAAGACCATCGGTCTGCTAAATTCGGATTTAACAGACCGATGGTCTACTGTAGAGGTGCTGGGGAGAAGTCATGTATGCGGTTCCCGATCAGGCCGGCAAACTCGTGGTGGTCACGGGCGCGAACAGCGGCACCGGCAAGGAAGCGACCCGGCGCCTGGCCGAAGCTGGGGCGCACGTCGTGATGGCCGTCCGGACCATCGCCAAGGGGGAGCAGGCGCGCGAGGAGATCCTGGCCCGCCATCCCGGTGCCGCGCTCGACGTCCGCCGCGTCGACCTGGCCGACCTCGCCTCGGTCGGCGCGTTCGCCGACGGCCTGATCGCGGACGGCGTGCCCGTCGACGTGCTCGTCAACAACGCCGGCGTGATGGCGCCGCCGACCCGGATGACCACCGCCGACGACTTCGAGCTGCAGTTCGGCAGCAACTTCCTCGGGCCGTTCGCGCTGACCATCCGGCTGCTGCCGCTGGTGCTCGCCGCGCGGGCGCCGAGAATTGTCACGATGAGCAGCGGCGTGGCCAGCTATGGACGGATCCGTTTCGACGACCCGCAATGGACCCGCGGCTACCGGCCCAACCTGGCCTACGCCCAGTCCAAGCTGGCCGACCTGATGATGACCCTGCACCTGGCGGACCTGGCCAGCCAGCGTCGCTGGAACCTGATGAGCAACGCGGCGCACCCCGGGTTCACCCGCACGAACCTGCAAAGCGCCGGGGCCAGCCTCGGCCGCGACACCGCGAAGCGGACCCCGTTCAACAGCTTCGGCTTTCTGCCCTCACAGCAGGTCGGACCCGGCACCGAGCCGCTGCTGTACGCGGCGACCAGTGCCGACGCCGTCAACGGCGGTTACTACGGCCCGAGCAGATGGTTCGGGCTTGTCGGTCCCACCACCACCGTCCGGCCGCCGCGCCAGGCCCGCGACACCGCCACCGCCGCCCGGCTGTGGGCCGAGGCCGAGCGGCTGACCGGCGTGAGCCTGACCGCCAGCCTGGCCCGCTCCTGAGTCAACCCGTCGCGTACGTGAACATCTTCTCCGCCGCGATCCGGGCTCCGACGGCATTGGCCTGATTCAGCCAGGTCTCGAAGCCGGGTCCCTGCCGCGGCAGGTAGTGATCCAGCATGGCCTGACGGCGAAGTCCTCCCCGGTCACGTGGGTGGCGCTGACCGCCGGCCGGGCGGCCAGGTGGCGCATGCGGACCGAATCCCGGCCGGAGTCACGATGCCCCGCAGGTGGGGTCCCGCGCCGGCCGCGCTGCGATCGAGGAGCTGCTGGAGGCGGTCGAGATCGGCCGGCGTCTCAAGCATCCGCCGATTAAACCACGAGACCCTAGGACGGAACGAACCGTGGTATCTCCCCCGGGTCAGCTGGCCCGCAGCCGGGCGTACCCGATGATCCCGGCGACGTCCGCGCCGGCCGGCAGGGTGCCGAACGTGGGGGCCCAGTCGTGGTCAAGGCGGGAGGCGCAGAAGGCGTCCGCGACCGCGGGCGGCGCGTGTTCCACCAGCAGCGCCGCCTGCATGGCCAGGGCGATGTCGCTCACCAGCCGCCGTCCGGCGCGGTCCGGCGCGGAGATCATCTTCTCGATCCCGGCGATGGCCCGGGTCAGTCGCGGTTCGGCGGCCGCGGCCGCGCGCAGCTCGTCGAGCAGCGGCTCGATCGCCTTCGGCTCGCGGGTCAGGACCCGCTGCACGTCCAGCACCATCATGTTAGAGGTGCCCTCCCAGATCGCGTTCAGCGGCGCCTCGCGGTAGTAGCGCGGCAGCGGGTGCTCCTCGATGTAGCCGTTTCCGCCGACGCACTCGATTGCCTCCTCGGCTACCAGCGGAGCCCGCTTGCAGTTCCAGTACTTCGCCACCGGCGTCAGGATCCGGCCGAGCAGCCGCTCGCTGACGTCGTCGTGGCTGTCGATCGTGCGGGCCAGCCGGAACGCCAGATGGGTAGCGCCGGCCCATTCCAGGGCGCGGTCGGCGAGCACCGGCGCCTGGACGGGCAGCTCAGACAGCCTCGTGGAGAACGCGCTGCGCTGGTCGGCGTAGTGCAGCGCCTGGGACAGCGCGGCGCGGATGAGCCCGGCCGAGCCGACGGCGAAGTCCAGCCGGGTGTAATCCGAGGAGGTCAAGGGAGCGTTACCCGCGGCATGACCACCACCGCCGTCAGCTCAGCCGCTGCCACGACGGCCCGGCTCGTCACCTGATAACCGGCTCCCTCCGCAGGAGGGAGCCGGGGTCCATCGTGCCAACTGCCGCGGCCAGAGGGCGGCCCGGGAGCTGGAAACTGAGAGGCTGGCGGGATGGAATGGGCTGGCGTGACTAGGGCGACCTCGAACGCAAGCCCGGCCAGTTGAGCCACCGCGGAGTGACGCATCAGCATCTCGGGGTTGGCGGAAGCGGGGGCACCCTGACCCCGCTCTACTGACCGGGCCGCCGCGGCGGAGGCTAACCGGGGACGTCGCGCTGCTGGGGCCGGCGGCTGATCCGGGCGGCGAACAGGTCACGGAGGCTGACGACACCGCAGACCTGCCGCCCCTGCATGACGGGCAGGTGGCGGAAACCGTTCAGGAGCATGATCTGCGCCGCGTCCTCGGCCGGGGTCTCCGGGCTCGCCGCCTGCGGGTCTTTGGTCATCCAGGCTGTCACCGGGATGGAGGTCAGGTCTGCCCCGGATGCCGCGGCCTTGAGCACGTCGCGCTCGGTGATGATGCCGGCCAGGAAAGGTCCTTGCATGACCAGGGCCGACCCCACCTTTTCCCGCACCATGGCGGCGGCGGCCTCAGCCACCGGACTGTCCGGGCTGGTGGTCACCGTCCGGGCATGAACGAGTTCTCCGACCGTGAAAGCCCGGCGGCTGACCTCAGCCACTTTCGCCGATTTCGAAAAGCTCCGACTCGCCATGCGGAGCCGACGGGCCGGCCAGCTCCTCTGACAGCAGCCGCCACAGCGAACCGGACCAGGCCGACAGCTGCGGCCACCTCATCCAGAACAGCTGGAGCGTGGTCTGGTCAAACTCTGCGTATGCCTGCTCAGGCGACACGGTGTGCGTGAAGTCCTCAAGCTGGTGCATGAGATCCAGGAACCGGTCGGCGCTGCCATCCATTCGATCACCTCCGGGGAGTTGCGGCGTCGGCCGCCAAGACTGTGCCGAGAACGTCATGTGACGCTAAGTGGGGTGATCCATACCCCGAAAACGCGGTGCGCAAGAGGGCCGCAACTGCTTATTTTCCCCCTCGCCGGGCCAAAGGTATAGACCCTCTGGGCAAATTGACCCAACGAGAAACCAGCTCAGGGGAGATGGTGCCAGGGATCCGTGACCGGCCAGGAGCGGACGGCCCGGCCCCGCCCGGACCGGCACGCCCCGGTTGACATTGCCGGGATCAGCGGTAAGTTGCTGCTCAGTCCAGCACCAGGGCTCGCTAGCCGGACCGGCAGGCTCGTCAGGTTCGGGCGACGTCATGCCGGAGGGCGCGAGCATCCAGCCGCCCTCGCGGCAGGGCGTTGCGCTGACGTGGGCTAATGCGGTGTTCACCGGCTGGACGGGGGGTTGGGCCTGGAAAGGACCCGGGCACCCAGTAGACAACGGAGACCAAGCCCGTTGCCAACGGGATGGACTCCGGTCCGAAGGCGCTGCCCGGGTCCTTTTCCTTTGCCGCCGCGCTCCCAGGCACGGGCACCGTCGGTGCCTGGCACGAATTTGGGGGCACGTTCGTTTCCGCTGAAGATACGCCGAGGTGTGACGCCGCTCGTGAAAGCTCAGTCGGGGGCCGGTCTGCGCGGGGATATCATGGCCTGCACCGTCCGTGACTAGCTTCCTTCCGTGACTAGCACCGCCTGTTAACCACACGCAGCGATAGGCAGGGGTCGTGACAGAGCCAAAACCATCCGCTGAGCGGGTCGTCATCGTCATGCCGACCTACAACGAGCGGCAGAACCTTGAGTCCATCGCGGGCCGGGTCAGGGCGGCGCTGCCGACGGCAGACCTGCTAGTCGTGGACGACAACAGCCCGGATGGCACCGGTGATATCGCGGACAAACTGGCCGAGGCCGACCCGCATGTGCAGGTCATGCACCGGACCGAGAAGGCGGGACTCGGAAAGGCGTACATCGCCGCATTCGGCTGGGCGCTCGAGCATGGTTACGACGTGATCGTGGAAATGGATGCGGACGGTTCGCACCAGCCTGAGCACCTGCCCGGTCTGGTCGGCGCGCTGGCCCACGCGGACCTGTCCATCGGGTCCCGGTGGATGCGCGGCGGCAAGGTGGTGAACTGGCCGAAATCCCGCGAGCTACTGTCCCGCGGGGCCAACGTCTACACCCGGCTCATGCTCGGCCTCGGCGTCCGGGATGCGACCGCGGGGTTTCGCGCCTACCGGGCCTCCACCCTGGCAAAGATCAGCCTGAACCAGGTCGAATCGACGGGCTACTGCTTCCAGATCGACCTGACCATCAGGGTGGCCAGGGCGGGTCTGAAGATTGTCGAGATACCGATTACGTTCGTGGAACGAGAGCACGGTGCCTCCAAGATGAGCAGCAGCATCATGCTTGAGGCGTTCTGGCGCGTCGCGCAGTGGGGCACGGCCAGGCGGCTGCGCCAGCTCAGCTCACACGTAGAAGCCAAGAATCTACGTAACGGCAGGTAGCTACGGGCGGCTAGGCACTCCTGCGGTGAGTGCGGCTGGTGCCGAGATCCTCACCGCGATCGGTGCCGCGCCGTTCCCTGATCACTTGCAGGCGCTCGGCCAGCACCGCCTCGAGATCTTCGACGGTCCGCCGCTCCAGCAGCATGTCCCAGTGGCTACGTGGCGGCTTCGCCTTCTTCGGGGACGGAGACTCCCCAGTGGCCGCGATCGCGACCGCCCCGCAGACACGACACTCCCACGTAGCGGGAAGTTCCGCCTCAGCTGCGAAAGGCACGCTAAAATGGTGCCCGTTCGGACAGTCGAAGGCGACATCCTGACGGGGTGCGAGGTCGGTGTTACGGTCATTTTCGTAGCTCGTCGCACCGAGCCGGGTGCCGCGAAGTGCGCGTTCGGCCATGCTTGCTGCCTCCCAGGCGGTCAGCGGTATTATCAACAACGCTGAATACCCGGACAAGATTCCCCCCCGCGGCGTTACCCAATCGTGTTTCCGCAAGAAGATCGCGGATATCGGGTACGAGGCCCGCGTTAGGTGCCTCTGGGGTGCCACTGGCCCCGCTCGATGAGCACGTCGCGGAGCGTCTCGATGTCGTCCGTCATGATCCCGTCGGCGCCAAGCTCCAGGAACCTGATCATCTCGGACCGCTCGTTGATGGTCCACACGTGTACGTCGAGGCCGAGCGCGTGCGCGCTGCGTACGAACGACCCGGTGGCCACCCGGCGGGGAACCTGGGCGCAGCACGCGTCCCTTCGCGACAGCCCGCTGGCGAGCAGGCGCCCTCCGCCGGAAGCGGTGCCGATCGTGCACCGGACCGCGGCGATCGCGGCCGGCGAGGCGTTCATGCACACCGGTCGGTCGAACAGCCCCCGGGCGGCCCGGAGCCGGCTGCCGAAGAACGAGGTCACGCAGACCCGGTCCCACGCGCCGGTCCTGCGCAGCACGCTGGGCAGCAGGGAAATCCCTGGCCCGTCCTTGAGGTCGATGTTGAAACGCACGTCGGGCCACGCGCCGATCAGGTCCTCGATGAGCGGTATCGGCTCCGAGCCCCGGATCCGCAGCGCGGCGAGCTCGGTGTAGGACCGCGCGCCGATCGGGCCCGAAGCGTCCGTCACCCGGTCAAGCGTCCGGTCGTGGAACGCCACGAGCGTCCCGTCCCTGGTCGCGCGGACGTCGGTCTCCAGGTAGGCGTAGCCGAGCTTGACCGCGTACTCGAAGGCGGCCCAGGAGTTCTCCGGGGCATGCAGCGCCCCGCCCCGGTGCGCGAAGGCGATGGGACGCGGGTGATCAAGGAACGGTACGACCACGCTCGCTAGTATGCACGCTGACCTGGTATGCACGGTGAACGGCGGGTGTCGGGTTCGCAACGGAGCCGCTTGCGCGCCGAGGACGCCCCAGGGTCAGGCTCGCCGCGCTCTGACGTCAGCCGACGCTACGGCGCCCACGCCCGGCGGCGCACCTCGGCCATCGCGACCGCCGCCGCGACCGCCACGTTGAGCGATCCGACCCGGCCCGGCTGCGGGATGTAGGTGATCGCGTCGGCCACGGCGAGCAGCGCCGCCGTGCAGCCGTGATCCTCGTTGCCGACCACGAGGCAGATATCGCCGTCCAGCGGCGCCTCATGCAGCGGGACGGCACCCGCGGCCAGCTCGACCGCCACCACGCGCAGCCCCAGTGCGGCCGCCGCCTTGGCCGCGGCCACCGGGCTCGGCTCCTGCGCCGCCTGGATCAGCCGCTGGGTGCCGAGGGCGGTCTTGCCCACTGCCGGGTGACTGAGCGGCGCCGTGTTGCCGCACAGCCACAGCTGCTCGGCGCCGAACGCGGCGGCCGAACGGACGATGGAGCCCACGTTGAACGGCTGGCTGACCGAATCGAGCAGGAGCGCCAGGCGGGCCCCGCTGGCCCGCCGCCACTCCCGGTTCAGGCGCTTGACCTCGGTGGGCCGGAGCTGCCGCCCTCTGCCGGAGTCTTTGCGGACACCGCCGCCGGACACGACCGGGGTCATGGCGGGGTCACCACGGTTCGTTCGGCCTGATAACTGACCTGGAGCAGCCGGTAACCGGCCCGTGCGGCCAGGCGCGTCACCGGCCAGCCCTGCTCGGCGAGCCAGCGGTGCAGCGAGTCGGCGCCGAGGTTACGCCCGGCCACCAGGTAGGCCTGGCCGCCGGGGCCCAGCCGGCCCAGCCAGCTGCCGAGCAGCTCGTGCAGGGCCTGCTTGCCGACGCGGATCGGCGGATTGGACCATATTCCGGCGAACCGGGCCGGGAGGGCCGCACTGGTGGGGGCCAGGCAGCGCACGTTGTCCAGGCCGGCCGCGGCGGCATTGCCCGCGCACAGCTCAAGCGCGCGCTCGTTCACGTCGACCGCCCACACGGTGGCGCCGGGGGACCGGGCCGCGAGCACACAGGCGATCGGGCCGTAGCCGCAGCCCAGGTCGAGCAGGTCGCCGGAGGCCGGCGGCGGCGGGGACGCGTCGAGCAGCACGCGGGTGCCCGGGTCCAGCCGGGCGGGGGAGAAGACCCCGGCGTCGGTGGCCAGCTCCAGGTACACCTCGGGCAAGATCACCCGGACCCGGCCGGGACGGTGCGGTGCCTGCGGCCGCGGCGAGAAGTAGTGCTCGGTCAACGTCGGCGGGCTCAGGGTCGTACCGGCTCGGCCGGTGCGGACTGGCCGGCCAGCGCGGGGTTGATGAACCGGCGGGTGACCCACCGCTCGACGATAAACGTCATGACCGGGACGGTGCCGGCCAGCAGCATGATCACGGTCGGCTTGTTCGCCAGCTGGAGCTTCCTGGACAAGATCCAGGCGAACGTCAGGTAGATGATGTACAAGATCCCGTGCACCACGCCGACGTTGTTAGCCACGGCCGGATGACCTGCCACCTGCAGCGGGATGCCGACGAAACACAGCACCACCAGCACCACGCCGGTCACGTACGCCATCACCCGGTACCGGAGCACCGCTGCTTCCACGACTGTCATCTCCCGATCGTTCCGCGGACGGCTTAACGCAGTCCGTGCCACCGGCCGTGCTGCTTGACCTCGGCGTTGAGCCGCGCCAGGTAGGCGTTATAGGCGCTGAGCTCCTCGTCCTCGTCGTCGGCTGGCCCCTCGCCAGACTGCACCGCCCTGACGCCGAACGGCAGGTCCTCGGGCTCACCGTAGGTTCCGCCTGGGATCTCGCCGCGCTTGATCCGGAACTCATCCCTGATCGTCTTGATCCAGAACACTACGGCGAAACCGGCGAACAACGGCCACTCGAACGTGTACGCCCAGCTCAGAGCGTTTCCTGCCAGGGCGCGGTGGAATTGCCAGTCGCCGAGCCAGAGCATCCCCCAGAACGAGACCACCATGAGCGCGTGCCATCCCAGCCACCGCGGCTGGATGAGGAACCGCCAGCCGCCGCCGGCCACGGCGGCCTCTGCGGCCTCTGCGGCCTCGGCCGGGGCGGCACCCTCGGCCGGGGCAGCGTTTTCCATGTCTTGAGACTAGCGCTGGAAGCCGTATGCCGATGGGCCGGACCGTCGCGATCTGGCTAACCAGGCGCATATTGTCCCGCCGGGCCGTGATAATTCCCTCATGGGTCTCAGTACGGCCTTCACCGGTCAGGCCAGCAGGCTGCCCGATCGCCTGGAGGACCTGCACGGGCCGTGGCAGGGGATCGTGGTGCTGCCCGTGCACCTGAGCTGGCACGAGCTGCGCGAGTTCGACGTGGCCCGGGAGAAGCCCCGGTTGCTGCTTTACAGCATCGTGATCAGCCAGGGCCGGCGGAACGATGTCGCCCGATTCCTCAACGCCCAGCGGCTGCGCGAGGACTGGCCCCAGCTGCGGCCGCTGGTCAGCGGCAAAATGCGGCGGGCGGTGGAGCGCAAACTCGGGCTGCGCCTGCCTTAATCTGCAAGCCGGAGTAATCGCAGCGAGAAGGACGGAGGGCTGGATGCAGGCCTTGGCGTGGCTCGGGTTCGTGATCGGTCTCGGCCTGCTGCTGATCACCGGCTCCAGCGTCATCAAGACCCTGCTGATCCCGCGCAACCTGAGCTCGGCCATCGGCAGCATGGTCGCGACGAGCGTGCTCGCCTGCTACCGGATGGTGACGGCCAGGATCGACGACGTGTCCCGCCGGGAACGGGTCTACGCCAGCGGCGCCCCGACCTACCTGTTCACCCTGCTGGTCTGCTGGATCATCTGCCTGTACTTCGCCTACGCGCTGATGCTCGTGCCGTTCACCCACGACAACGTGGTGCGGGCGCTGCGGCTGTCCGGGTCCTCGCTGTTCACCCTGGGGTTCGCCACGCCGACCGGGGCGGAACCGTACGGTATCGTCTTCGCGGCCGCCATCAGCGGGCTCGGCGTGATCGCGCTGATGATCGGCTACATGCCGACGCTGTACGCGGCGTACAACCGGCGCGAGACCCTGGTGATCATGCTGGAGGCGCTGTCCGGCCAGCCCCCGTGGGGGGCCGAGCTGCTGGCCCGCCAGCAGCTGATCAGGAACACCTCCTATCTGCCCCGGCTGTACGAGCGGTGGACCGAATGGGCAGCCGACATATCGGAAAGCCACACCACGTACCGGACACTGATCTACTTCAGGTCCCGCTACCCCGAACAGGCCTGGCCGCTGTCCCTGCTGGCCGTCCTGGACGCCGCCGCGCTGCACCTGGCCCTGAACCCGGACTCGGCCCCCGCGGAGATCAGGCCGTTCCTGCGAGTGGGATATATCACCATGCGCTCGATCGCGGCCACCCTGGGCATCGCGGTCAACGACGATCCCCATCCGGACGACCCGCTGGTGCTGACCCGGGAGGATTTCGACGAGGGGGTACGGCACCTGGCCGAGGCGGGCTGGACGTTCGAGCGGCCGCCGGAGGATGCCTGGGCGCATTTCCGCGGCTGGCGGGTGAACTACGAGGCCGCCGCCTACGGCATCGCCGCCCACCTGGACCTGCCGCCCGCGGTGTGGTCGGGGCCGCGGGCACGGCTCGCGCTGACTGAGGCCGCGGGCATGCCGAAGCGGCCCGCGCACCGCGAGCCCCGGGCGCCCGAGGCCACCCAGAGCGTGCCCGATACCGGCCCGGGGGGCACCGACACCTCCTTGCATATGCCAGGCTGATGCCATGCGCAAGTACGTGATCATGGGGGTGCAAGGCAGCGGCAAGGGCACGCAGAGCCAGCTGCTCGCGGCTGACCTGGATCTGGTCCACATCAGCGTCGGCGACATCCTCCGCTGGAACGTGCAGAACCACACCAAGCTGGGCGCGCAGGTCCGGCGGGTCATGGCGGCCGGCGAGCTGGTCAGCGACGACGCCGTGGACTCGGTGGTCAGGGACCGGCTGGCCCAGCACGACTGGAACTACGGCTTCATCATCGACGGGTTCCCGCGGAACCGGCGGCAGGCCGAGTTCTTCCTGGAAAGCTACGACATCGACCGCGTCATCGAGCTCGACCTGCCGGACTCCGAGGTCCGCCGCCGGGTGCTCAACCGCAGGCTGTGCGCCAGCTGCGGGCTGGACTACAACCTGATCGCGCACAGCCCGAGGGTGCCCGGGCAGTGCGACCTGTGCGGGGGAGCCCTCGTCACCAGGGAAGATGACACCGAGGAAGCGCTGGTGCATCGGCTGAAGGACTACCACGGGCAGACCGGTCCGGCGCTGGAACTGTTCCGGGGCAAAGAGTACGTCATCAGCGTAGACGCGCGGCCCGCAGCTGACCGCGTCCAGCAGGACATCAGGCGCCGGCTGGACCTGCCGCCGATGAAGGTCGAGCCGCGCGACCAGGGGTCGGAACGTGAGCAGCCGCAGAACGAAGCCGCGAGTGCGTGAGATCGCGGTATTCGGTGGCAGCGCTCACCCCGCGCTGACCGCCGAGATCTGCGCGTTCTTGTCCGTTCCGCAGCGTCCGGTGCGGTTGCAGCGGTTCGCGAACGACTGCCTCGGCGTCCAGCTGCAGTCCAACTGCCGCGAGCGGGACGTGTTCTTGATCCAGCCGCTGGCACCGCCGGTGCAGGAGCACCTGGTCGAATTGCTGCTGATGGCGGACGCGGCCCGGGGCGCGTCGGCGGCCCGGGTGACCGCGGTGATGCCGCACTACGCCTACGCCCGGTCGGACAAGAAGGATGAGTCGAGGATCTCCATCGGCGCCCGCCTGGTCGCGGACCTGCTGGTCACCGCGGGGGTGAACCGGGTGCTCACGCTGACCCTGCACTCGCCGCAGGTGCACGGATTCTTCTCCGTGCCGGTCGATCACCTGCACGCCCTGCGCGAGCTCGCGGCCCACTTCCGCGACCGGGACCTGTCCCGGGCCATCGTGGTCTCGCCGGACCTGGGCAACGCCAAGAGCGCCGCGGCCTTCGCCCGCAGGCTCGGCGTGCCGGTCGCGGCCGGCGCGAAGGAGCGGCTCAGCGACTCCGAGGTGTCGATCAACGCCCTGATCGGCGACGTGACCGGGCGGGACGTGATCGTCCTGGACGACGAGATCGCCCGCGGCACCACCGTGCTCGAGCTGCTCGACCTGCTGCGCCAGCAGGGAGCGCGCTCGGTCGCGGTGGCGTGCACGCACGGCCTGTTCGCCGACGGCGCGCTGGACAAGCTGGCCGCCACCGAGGTGACCGAGATCGTCTGCACGAACTCAGTTCCCGCCCCCGCCAAGCACGACAAGCTCCGGGTCCTGTCGGTCGCCCCCGCGCTGGCCGAGGCCATGAACCGCATCCACAACGGTGAGTCGGTCAGCTCCCTGTTCGACCACTAGCGGTGTCGATGATCCACGCCAGCACCAGGGCTTCTTCGAGCCAGGCGTCGTAGCGGCCGCTGCGCCCGCCGTGGCCGGCCCCCATCTCGGTCTTCAGCAGGAACGGGCCGCCCTTGGCCACCGCGCGCAGCCTGGCCATCCACTTGGCGGGCTCGTGGTAGCTCACCCGGGTGTCGTTCAGCCCGGCCAGGGCGAAGATCGGCGGGTAGACCTGGCCGGTGACGTTCTCGTACGGCGTGTACGACTTCATGTACGCGTAGACCTCGGGGTCGTGCAGCGGATCGCCCCACTCCTCCCATTCTTTGACGGTCAGCGGCAGCGAGGGGTCCAAGATCGTGGTCAGCGCGTCGACGAAAGGCACCTGCGCCACGATGCCCGCGAAGGCCTCGGGCGCCATGTTGGCCACCGCGCCCATCAGCAGGCCGCCGGCCGAGCCGCCCCGGGCGACGAGCCGGTCCGCCGAGGTCCAGCCGCGCTGCACCAGGTGCCGGGCGGACGCGATGAAGTCGGTGAAGGTGTTCTTCTTGTGCAGCAGCTTGCCGTCGGTGTACCACGACCGGCCCATCTCGCCACCGCCCCTGACGTGCGCGATCGCGTACACGAAGCCCCGGTCGAGCAGGGAGAGGACGGGAATGGAGAAGGCCGGGTCCCGGGAGAGCTCGTAGCTGCCGTACCCGTAGAGCAGACACGGCGCGGTGCCGTCACGCGGGGTGCCCCGGCGGCAGACCAGCGAGATCGGGACCTGCGTGCCGTCGGCGGCCGTGGCCCATTCCCGGTACTGCTCGTAGTCCTGCGGCCGGTAGTCCTCCCCGGCCGCCGACGGCAGCACGGGCTGGCGCTTGAGCAGGGTCAGCTCCCCGGACGCCATGTCGCAGTCATAGACCGAGCCCGGCGTCACCAGCGAGGTGTACGACAGGCGGAACCGGCCGGCCTGGTACTCCGGGTTCGCCCCGGGCCCGACCCGGTACACCGGCTCGGGAAAGGCGATCTCGTGCTCCCCGCTGCCGTCCCGTCGCAGCACCCGCAGTCCGGTCAGGCCATCCCGCCGGAAATACACGACGATGAAGTCCGCGAAGGCGTCCACGCCGAGCAGCCTGGTGTCGGCCCGGTGCGGGACCAGCGGGGTCCAGGCCGCGGGATCATCGACCGGCGCGGTCGCGATCGCGAAGTTCTCGGCGCCGGAGTTGTGCAGGACGAGTAGCTGGTCCCCGGCGTCCTCCACGTCGTAATCCAGGCCCTGACGGCGCGGGATGACCACCGAGAACCCGGACTCCGGCGTCGCCGCGTCGCACATCCACAGCTCGCTGGTCAGCACGCTGACGGATCTGATGATCAGGTAACGCTCGCTGCGGGTCAGGCCGACGTAGACTCCGAAGCGCTCGTCGGGCTCCTCGAACACCATGGTGTCCTGCCCGGCCGGGGTGCCGATCCGGTGCCGCCAGACCCGGTAGGGGCGCCAGGCAGCGTCCACGGTCACGTAGAACAGGGTGGAAGCGTCACGCGACCAGGCGCAGCCGGCGAACGTACCGGGAATCTCATCGGGCAGCGTGTCGCCCTTCTCCAGGTCCTTGATCTTGATCGTGAACCGCTCGTTGCCGGAGAAATCCGTGGAGTAGGCCAGCCACCGCTGATCCGGGCTGGTGCGGAACGCGCCGAGGGAGAAGAAATCGTGACCGGCGGCGAGCTCGTTGCCGTCGAGCAGCACCTCCTCCCCGGCCAGCGGCTGACCGTCCGCGGCCATCGGCGGGATGACCTCGCCAGGAGCCACCGCGCGCCGGCAGTGCACCGGGTATTGCTTGCCTTCGACCATCCGGGAGTAATGCCACCAGCCGCCCTTGCGCACCGGCACGGACAGGTCGCTCTCCTGGGTGCGTGCCTTGATCTCGGTGAAAATCTGGTCCCGGAGCGAGCCCAGGCCGGCCGCGGCCACCTCGGTGTAGGCGTTCTCGGCGGCCAGGTAGCCGATCGTGTCCGGGTCGGACTTATCGGCTAGCCAGGCGTACTCGTCGGTGACGGTATCGGAGTGGAAGGTGCGCTGGCTGGCCACCTGCTTGGCTACCGGCGGTTCGGTGAGGTCGTCGGTCGGCGGCACTGGCGGCTTGATGCTCATGAATAACCAGTCTAGTGACGCCCGGCGGAGTAACTTTTGGCACGATAGGGGCGTGCAAGGACACTTGATTCTTTCGAATTGCCTGACGGACGAGGTCACCCGCCCGAACATCGAGCGGGCACTTAAAGAGGACGACCTGCTCTGGCTGGACCTGGAAGACACTGGGCCGGACACGATCGCGGTGCTGCGCGAGGTGTTCAAGATTCACCCGCTCGCGATCGAGGATGCGCAGGAGTTCAATCAGCGGCCCAAGATCGAGGACTACGAGAACTTCGTGTCCCTGGTCGCCTACGGCGCGCGCGGCCTGGACCAGCCGCTGGCGGAGGTACACGCTTTCTACGCCAAGCATTTCCTGGTCACCGTGCACCGCGACTCCTTGCCGGCCATCACGCACGCCTGTACCGCGCTGACCAGGCTGCCCACGAACCAGCGCCTGGTGGCGCTGTACCGGGTGCTTGACGCGCTTGTGGACAGCATGTTCCCGTACCTGGCCACGCTCGATGACCGCATCGACGACCTGCAGGACGAGATCTTCAACAATGTCCAGCCGGAGCAGCTGAGCTCGCTGTTCGCGCTCAAGCGCCAGCTCGTGGACATGCGCAAGCTGGTCACGCCGCAGCGGGACATGGTGGCCTCGATGCTCACCCAGGTCATCGAGATCCCCGGCATGACCGCGGAGACCGAACGATACGTCCGTGACCTGTACGACCACCTGATCCGGATCAGCGACATGGTGGACAGCTACCGCGACCTGCTCAGCGGGTCGCTTGACGCCTACATGTCGATGGTGTCCAACCGGCTCAACGACCAGATGAAACAGCTGACGATCATCGCCACGGTGTTCCTGCCGCTGTCGTTCCTGACCGGGTTCTTCGGCCAGAACTTCGCCTGGCTGGTGAACCGCATAGGGTCAACGACCGCCTTCTTCGGCATCGGGGTCGGCACCGAGGTCCTGGCCGTGGTGGGACTGCTTGCCCTGTTCAAGAAACGCGGCTGGATGTAAGGCCGGGCCGGGCCGGGCGGGCTTGGGTGCGTCCGCGACGCTAGTCTTTCCTCTGGCAAGCTTGGGATTCCTCGAAGGGAGGGCCGGGTCGTGACGCAGTGGTCAGGGGTTCCGGCGGTCGCGCGGCCCTGGCCTGAGCCGGAACCGCAGCCGGTATTGGCCCCGCTCACCGCCGCCGCGGTCTTCCTGGTCCTGACGATCAATCCTGGCGGGGAAGCGGTGACCAGGGACCTGCTCAGCGACTGGGCCGGCCTGGCGCGGGCGGTCGGCTTCCGCGCTCCTGGTGCTCCCATGGCGTGCGTGGCCGGGGTCGGGTCGCAGGCGTGGGACCGCCTGTTCAGCGGCCCGCGCCCGGCCGGACTGCATCCGTTCCGCGAGCTCACCGGAGCGGTGCACCATGCCCCCGCCACGCCGGGAGACCTGGTCGTCCACGTCCGGCACGAGCGGATGGACCTGTGCTTCGAATTCGTGTCCCAGGTCATGATCAGGCTGGCCGGGGCGGCCACCGTGGTGGACGAGGTGCACGGATTCCGCTATTTCGACGAGCGCGACCTGCTCGGCTTCGTCGACGGCACCGAGAACCCGGCCGGCGCCGCGGCCGGGACGGCGGCGCTTGTCGGCCAGGCCGATCCGGACTTCGCCGGCGGCAGTTATCTCATTGTGCAGAAGTATCTGCACGACATGGCGGCCTGGAATGCCCTGACCACCGAGGACCAGGAGAAGGCGATCGGGCGCTCCAAGCTGTCCGACATCGAGATGCCGGACGACGTCAAGCCGGCCAACTCGCACGTGGCCCTGAACACCATCGAAGATGCCGACGGCACGCAGCGGCAGATCCTGCGGGCCAACATGCCGTTCGGCGAGGTGGGGCGGGGGGAGTTCGGCACCTACTACGCCGGTTACGCGGCCAGCCCGAGCGTGACCGAGCAGATGCTGGTCAACATGTTTATCGGCAACCCCCCAGGTAACTATGACCGCATCCTAGATTTCTCCACGGCAGTGACCGGCTGCCTGTTCTTCGTGCCGTCGGCGGACTTCCTCGACGACCTCCCCGATCCGCCCGGCAGCGCGGCTGCGCCGCAGGCGGCCGGCTCGCCGCAGGCCGCCGGTTCGCCGCAGGCCGCCGGTTCGCCGCCGGGCACAGGCTCACTGGGCATTGGCAGCTTGAAGAGGAGCACTTAACCATGAACAACCTGCACCGCGAACTCGCTCCGATCTCGGATGCCGCCTGGGCGGATATCGAAGCCGAGGCGCGGCGCACGTTCGAGCAGAACGTCGCCGCGCGACGGGTCGTTGACCTAGCCGGACCCGAAGGGCCCGAGCTGGCCTGCGTGAACACCGGCCACCTGAGCGACATCGACGCGCCCGCGGACGGTGTGGTCGCGAAGCTGCGCACGTCTCAGCCGCTGGTGCAGCTCCGGGTCCCGTTCACGGTGAGCCGCCAGGACGTGGACGACGTTGAGCGCGGGGCGCAGGACCCGGACTGGCAGCCGGTCAAGGACGCGGCCAAGAAGATCGCCTTCGCCGAGGACCAGGCGGTCCTTGAGGGGTACGCGGCCGCCGGGATCGCGGGCCTGCGGTCGAGCTCGTCGAACCCGGCGCTCGCGCTGCCCGCCGAGGTCCGCGACTACCCGAACGTGGTCAGCCAGGCGGTGACCGCGCTCCGGCTGGCTGGCGTCGGCGGTCCCTTCTCGCTGCTCCTGTCGGCCGACACCTACACGATGGTGAGCGAGACCTCCGATCACGGGTATCCGGTCCGCGAGCACCTGGCCCGGGTCATCGACGGAGAGATCATCTGGGCGCCGGCGATCGACGGAGCGTTCCTGGTGTCTGGCCGCGGCGGGGACTTCGAGCTGCAGCTGGGTCAGGACCTGTCGATCGGCTACCTGTCACACGACGCCGACAGCGTGCAGCTGTACTTCCAGGAGTCGCTGACGTTCCTGGTCTACACGGCCGAGGCCAGCGTGCCGCTGACCGTGTCCCCGGCCGCCATCGCGCGGTAGCCGGCGGGCGGCCGTTGAAAATCATTCCCCGCGCGCCTACGGTTGACGTACGCGAGACCGACCGGAGGGTGACATCTCCCATGTTTGCTGGCCTGACATGAGAAGGCGATCGCGTCGCGGGACCGTCGTCATCATGAGCACGCGCATTGCCGCGATCGAGCGCAGGCCATTCGGGCGGGTCGTCAGGCGGCGGCGGTTCCGGCTGGTCCGCACGGGCGCCTTGCTCGCGGTCATCGCGGTGATCCGGCTGGCCGGGGTCATGCGGCCGCGCTGGCGCCTGGCCGCCGCGGTGGCGGGTTTCCTGATTGAGGTCGTCGGTTTCAACGTTTTCAGCGGCGGGACGCAGGAGGCCTCCTCCGTCCTGGGCATGGCGCTGCTGCTGTTCGCCCTGATGAAAGACGCCAGGCAGTGCAGCTCCCGGCAGGCAGCTCTCAGATCTCCTGGTTGACGGGCAGGACGACGAGGTCCCTGACGTTGACGTGGCTGGGCCGAGTCAGCATATAGAGCACGGCGTCGGCCACGTCCTCGGACCGCAGCCCGGTTCCCGCCGCGACGCCCTCCGCCACCGCGGCCGCGTCCGTCACCTTCCACAGGTCGTTCAGGACGACACCGGGCGCGACCGACCCGATCCGCACTCCGGTCCCGACCAGCTGGCGCCGGATACCGTGCGTCAGCGCGTGAACGGCGTGCTTCGACGCCGAATACACCGGCTCCCAGGCGATCACCTGGTGCCCGGAGACCGAGCTGGTGATCACGATATCGCCGCTCCCGGCGGGGACCATGTGCTTGAGGGCAGCGTGCACCGTGCGCACGATGCCGCCCACGTTGGTGTCGAGCAGGCCGAGCAGGCCGGCCGGGTCGGCGGCCGCGAAGTCGCCGCCGGCGTAGACGCCGGCATTGGCGATCAGGATGTCGATCCGGCCGTGGCGCTCGATCGCCGTCCCGATCAGGGCCTCGACGTCCGCGGTGTCGGTCACGTCGGTGCGAACGGCGGTGGCCGCCTCGCCGAGGGCGGCGACCGCATCGTCGAGCTTGGACTGCGAACGAGCCCCGAGCACAAGCTGCGCGCCGCGGGCGGCCAGGGCCGTGGCGATGGCCAAGCCGATCCCGCTGGAGGCGCCGGTGACCACCGCGACCTGGTCCCGCAGGGCCTTAGCCATGGGAGCTACCCGCCCGGTGGTCCGCGCTGCGCCAGGTGCCGGCCAGCACCTGGCGCCGGTAGATCTCGTCCGGTCGCCCGTCGATCCGAGCCACGTCATCGGAGGACAGGGTGCGCACCCCGCCGATGGTGATGGCACCGCCGAGAATCCGGCTCACCTTCACCGCCATCGCCGTGATCTGGAGAACCTCCGCGGCGGACTCACCGAGGGCGAAGATGCCGTGGTTGCCGAGGTAGATCACCTTCGGCGGGGTGTCGTCGAGCTCGATCTGCCGCAGCATCGCCTGCCGCACGGCCCGGGCCAGGGCCAGGCCCGGATCCAGGTAGGGCACGAAGACCGGGTTCCGGCCGAGGATGACGACCTGCTCAGGGAACAGCACGTCGGAGGACATCCGTTCGGCGTGCGGGGAGCACAAGACGATGTTCACCGGGACGGGGTGGGTATGTCCGACCACGCGGGCACCGCCGACGCTCAGGCAGATCGCGTGCAACATGGCCTCGACCGAGGGCCGCTTGCCGCCGCGGCCGAGTTCACCGAACGCCTGCTCGACGTCGGCATCACCGGCCGCCTCGTCGTTGACCAGGTCGAGCATGATCCGGGTGTCCACCTCGACGAAGTCCTCGTCGGTGGCGTCGACTAGGACAGAACCGCTGGCTTTCACCAGCATCCGGTCCTCGCCGGTGCGGATCGAGGTGTTGCCCTCGGCCAGGATGACCAGATCCCGGCTCGGTTCACCGAGGGTGCGCGACAACTCCACCAGGGTGCGTAGCTCAGCTGCCATGTCGGACTCCGGGCGAGTGGTTGTTAGATCGTGTTAATTTAGCTTAGAGTAACGCTCGCCAGAGTAGCCAGTGAAGGATCGCAACCATGAGCCTGGGCGGATCGCTGGCCGCCGAAGAGCGGCGGCGGATCCTGCTTGACCTGCTCCGCGAATCCGGCCGGGTGGACATCAGCGGCGCCGCCGGTCAGCTCGGGGTCCACCACATGACCATCCGGCGCGACCTCAAGGGCCTGGAACGCGAGGGCAGCGTCCGTTTGGTGCGTGGCGGGGCGATCTTCGTGGGTACCGAGGAGTTCGAGATCCGCCAGTGGCGGGGGCTGAGCGCCAAGCGAAGGATCGCCGAGAAACTCGGCCCGCTGGTGCTCGAGCACGACTCTGTCGCGATCGACGCCTCCACGACGCTGTTCCAGTTCGTCGAGGACTTGCCCGCCGTCGATCATCTGATGGTCGTCACCTATGGCATCCCGGCGTTCCAGACCTTGCAGTCGCGGGCCGACGTCCGCGCCTTCCTGTCCGGCGGCGAGGTCGACCGCCGGACCGGCAGCCTGGTCGGGCCGGTGGCCCAGCGGACGCTCGAAACCTTCTCCCTCTCCTGCTGTTTCCTGTCCGCGGCCGCGCTTGACCCCGGGTTGGGCACGATGGAGCCGACCGTGGAGGAGGTCGAGATGAAGCAGGCGATGGTCCGCGCCTCGCAGGACGTGGTGCTCGCGGTGGACTCCACCAAGCTGAGCCAGCGCTCGGCGGTCCGCGCACTGAGCCTGGATCAGATCCAGACCGTGGTGACCGAGCTCGACCCCGCCGATTCGCGGCTTGACCCCTACCGGGACCGGGTGCTGCTGCTCTGATGACCCGCGGTGCCGCGGCCCTAGATCGCGCTGTAGCCACCGTCGATCACGACGGACTGTCCCGTCAGGTAACTGGAGGCGGACGAGCAGAGCAGGATGACCAGGCCGTCGAGATCGGCAGGCTCACCCATCCGGCCGGCCGGGATCAGCCCGCGCCACTGCTCGGCGAGTTCCGGGTTCGCCGCGGTGAACTGGCGCGTCATGTCCGAGAGGACGTAGCCAGGCGCCACGGCGTTTACCCGGATCCCGAGCGGCGCCCACTCCACGGCCAGTGCCTTGGTCACCATGTCCACGCCTGCCTTGGACGCGTGATAGCTGACCTGATGCTGCGGGACGTTGACCACCGTCGAGGACATCGACGAGACGTTCACGATCGCGCCGCCGTGACCAGCGTCCCGGCAGGCCCGCCCGAACGCCTGGCAGGTCAGGTACGTCCCGGTCAGGTTCACCTCGATCACCTTGGACCAGGAGGCCTTGGTGCCCTCAAGACTGTCCTCCCAGATGGTGATCCCGGCCGCGTTGACCAAGACGGTGGGCGTGCCCAGCTCCCGGCCAACCTCGGCGAAGGCCGCGGCCACAGCGTCCTCGCTGGTCACGTCCACTCTGAGCCCGAGGGCCCGCACCCCGGCCGCGGCCAGGGCCTTGGCGCTGTCCGTGACGTCGGCCAGCAAGTCCAGCAGCGCGACGTGGACGCCAAGCCGGGCCAGGGCACCGGCCAACGAGAAACCGATGCCCCTGGCCCCGCCGGTGACCACGGCGACCTGCCCGTTGAGATCCTCGAACATGCGGCGGGCCTCCTCAGACGTTGACATGAATGTTATCTGTTGCGATCTTCACATAATTTGTCAAGCCAAGCTAGAGGCCGCCCCCACGGCGAGCCCATGCCCGCGGCGCCGCAGGGACGTAGGCCGGGCTGGACAGCGGCGGCCGGACGCCCGCGGTTCAATATCCGTCAGCTGACCGATGTCTTGCACTGCAAATTGCATGAGCATTTTCGATGCAACGAGCATGAGTCCCGAGCGCGTCAGCCGAGGAACCGGAATAGACATGATGGCACCGACCCTTCCGACCGAACGACATCAGCGTCGCGTTCAGTTGGCCAGGGAACCAGCCGCGGTGGCCGAGGCCCGCAGGCAGGTTCGCGCGGCCATCCGTGCCTGGGACATCCCTGTCGATTCCGACATCGCGGTCCTGCTCGCCAGCGACCTGGTGACCAGTGCCATCACCTGCGGGGAGGGCCAGACGGTCACGCTTGCCATCAGGTGCGCCTGCGGTCATCTGCGCATTGACGTGTACGACACACCGGGTTCCCTGCCGATGGTAGTGGACGGGCTATCGGTTCAGGAGACCGGGCACGGGCTGGTGCTTGTCGCCGCCCTGTCGACCGGATGGGGCTCCTTCCGGACCGATGCGGGGCAGGTTTCTTACTTCATGCTCGCGTTCCAGTCCGGTTGCACATACGGAAAAGATACCGACTAGTAAGGGTTGACGTGAAAAGCATTTCGCTCAGGAGTCCGCATGAACGCCCAGGTTCGGGTTTTTACTGGATTAAGAGCTCTCTGAGTTACGCCAACGGCAATTGCGTCGAGGTGGCAAGACTGCCTGGTGGTGAGGTCGGCGTCCGTAACAGCAGGGACGCAGAAGGACTGTTCCTCCGGTTCACGCCGGATGAGTGGCATGCTTTTCTCGGCGGCGTAAGAAACGGGGAATTCGACAGTTTCGCCAGGTAGCGATCGCGCCGGGGGCCGTCGCGTGCCAGGCGTCATGTCGTCCCGCACCGGAAACGGCATGGCGGCCCTGGCACGCCGGGCCCGGCGGAAGGCCGGGCCCGGCGGAAGGCCGGGCCCGGCGGAAGGCCGGGCCGTGGAAGAGAGGTCCCGCAATTTCGGCAAACGCGAGATTTGTGACCTAGTCCACAAATAACGTGACGGTAACGACATCATTCGTAGCTACCCACAAACTGACGGATGATGCCGCTGTGACTCGATGGACTACCCGTGTCTCGAGCTACAGAACGAGCAACCCGTTGTCGTTACGGGCTGTTCCCTATAACCGAAGATTTCTAGTTTTCCGAAAGAGCCAGGAAAATGATGGCACGACGTCAGGTCGGCAAGCCCCGGCCCCTGACCAGCCAGTGCGTGGCGTACCGCCGCGGTGTTCATGAGCGCGGGATGTCACGAGGTGCCGGCATCCGATCGGCTGCCGGCCGAGCTGCAGCCTAAGCCGTCCGCGTCATAACAATGGCACCTATATGTGAAAACCACGCCAAGCGCTGCATTAACAACAATCACAAAGCAAGCCCGCTGCCGCTTCAGCGTAGGCTCATTAACCGAAATTACGCAAAACTGTGGTACGGCCAGGCCGTATCCGCGGTGGGGGACAGCGTCTTCGGCACGACCCTCGTGCTGTGGGTGTCGCAGGTTCTCGCCAGCGGCCGGTCCTGGGCCCCGGCCGCGGTCAGCGGCATCCTCCTCGCCGCTGGTGCCGCGTTTGCCCTGGTCGGGCCCATCGCCGGGGTATTCGTCGACCGGTGGAACCGGAAGTCGACGATGATGCGGACCGAGGTGATCCGGGCGGCGATGGTGACGGGTCTGGTCGGGCTGTCGTTCGTCCCTGTCCGCGACCTCCCCATCGGGTTGTGGCTGGCCGCCGTGTACCTGGTCGTGTTCGTCCTGACCGCGGCAGGCCAGTTCTTCAACCCGGCCCGGTTCGCCACAACTGGCGACGTGGTACATGGCGAGGAGGACCGGGCGCGCGCGGCTGGCCTCGCCGAGGCCACCACGTCGGGGGCCTGGATCATCGGGCCGCCGATCGCGGCCCCGTTGCTGTTCACCGTCGGCCTGCAGTGGGCGCTGACCGCCAACGCCGCCTCCTATATCGTGTCCTATCTGGCCATCCGCTTCCTGCGGGTGACACCGGAGCCGGTGCCGCCAGCCCCGGCCGGAGCGGCCAAGACCACCCTGCGCGCCGAGTTCTCCCTCGGCCTGCGGCTCTTCACGCGCAACCGGTTCCTGGTGACGCTGCTGACGGTCACGATGATCTGTCAGTGCGGCACAGGCGCGATCAACACGCTGAACGTGTTCTTCGTGACCCGCGATCTGCACGCGTCGTCCCATCTGTTCGGCGTCGCGGAGACGGCGATAGGGGCCGGCTTCATTGTCGGCGCGCTAGCGGCCGGCCGCATGGTCCGGTGGATCGGCGCCCGCGCAGTTACCTGGTCGGGCCTGCTGGCGGCCGGCGTCCTGGCGGTCGGCTACGCGCTGCAGCGCAGCTTCCCCGCAGGCCTGGTCATGCTGGCGGTCTACGCGGTGCCGATCGCGATGCTGAATACCGCGGTGGCGCCGCTGCTCCTGGATGCGGCACCGCGCGAATACGTGGGCCGGGTGATGGCCGTGTTCACTCCGGTCAACCAGTTCGCGTCGATGGTTTCCGTGGTTGTCTCCGGCTGGCTGACGAGCACCGTGCTGCGCAGCTTCCGCGTCTCGTTCGCCGGCGTCACCCTCAACTCGGTCAGCCTGATCTTCGTCATCGCCGGTGCCCTGATCTTCGTCTCCGGCATACGGGCCTTCGCGGCCCTGCCCTCCAGATCAGCGCCCCCGGCACAGTAGGCCGGCATCACGCGTCTTTCTAGTACCAGGACGGCCCGTGGTTACGGTAGGGCTTTTCGAGCATGGCGACCTCGTCGCCGGCCAGTTTCAGCTCGAGCGCGGCAATGGCTTCGGGCAGATGATGCGGCTTGGTCGCGCCGACGATCGGCGCGGTGACGGCCGGGTGGTGCAGCACCCACGCGAGCGCGACCTGGGCCATGGTGACGCCGCGGGCCTGGGCGAGTTTCTGCACGGCGTTGACCACGGGCTCGTCCAGCGGTGAGTCGAAGGCCTGCACGACGCGGTCGACGCTAGATCGGGTGGACTGCTCGCCCCACGGGCGCGCCAAGCGGCCTTTGCCTTGCGGGGAGTAGGGCACCAGGCCAACGCCGCTGTCGGCGCACATGGCCATCAGCTCGGGCTCGTCCTGGCGGCGCAGCAGGTTGTACTGGTTCTGCATGGACACGAACCGGGTCCAGCCGCCTTGCTCGGCGGCGCGCTGCAGCTTGGCGAACTGCCAGCCATACATCGACGATGCGCCGAGGTAGCGGACCTTGCCGGCCTTGACGATGTCGTGCAGGGCCTCCATCGTCTCGGCGACCGGGGTGCCGGGGTCGAAACGGTGAATCTGGTACAGGTCCACGTAGTCGGTGCCAAGCCGGGTCAGGGAGGCGTCGATCTGCTCCATGATCGCTTTGCGGGACAGGCCGGATCCGCCGGGACCGTCGTGCATCTTGCCGAACACCTTGGTGGCCAGCACGCGATCGCGGATGCCGGCTATCCGGCCAACGACGACCTGGTCATCGATGGTGATGGGACACCGCATCTCAAACGCCACCGGCGGGGGGATCGGCGGGCCTCCTCGCTCAAGCTGGAGGCGCAGATCAAGGCCCGGCTGCCCGAGCGGTCCTTGCTGGGCATCCTGGCGCGCACTGCCTACTGGATCGAGTGGTGGCGCCGGTTCGGCCCGGCGTCGGGCTCCGACCCGAAGATCAAGGACCCGTTCGGCCGGTACGTGCTGGCCACCTTCGTCTACGGCATCAACATGTCCGCCGCCGACGCCGCGCGGCACATCGCCGGCACCTCGGCCCGCGACCTGGCCCTGGTCGCCAACCGGCACGTCACTGTGGACAAGCTCAACGAGGCGATCACCGACGTGGTCAACGCCTACGCGCGCCTGGACCTGATCAAGGCGTGGGGTGACGGGTCGTCGGTCGCGGCCGACGGTACCCATATGGACACCTACCTGGACAACCTCCTCGCGGAGACCTCGATCCGCTATGGGGCATCCGGCGGGATCGCATACCACCACATCTCCGACCACTACATCGCCCTGTTCACGCATTTCGTGCCGTGCGGGGTGTGGGAGGCCGTCTACATCATCGAGGGGCTGCTGAAGAACGCCTCGGAGATCCAGCCGACCACGATCCACGCCGATACCCAGGGCCAGAGCCTGCCTGTCTTCACGATGGCGCATTTGATGGGGTTCGACCTGATGCCCCGCATCCGCCAGTGGCAGGACCTGATCTTCTGGCGGCCGTCCCCGACTGTCCGGTACGAGCACATCGACGCCCTGTTCGGCACACCCGGCCGCAACGTCATCGACTGGGACCTGATCGAGACCCACTTCAAGGACCTGATGCAGATCGCCATCTCGATCCGCGAGGGCTCCATCTCCTCCTCGGTGCTGCTGCGCCGGCTGCGCTCAGGTTCCCGGCGCAACGCCACCTACGCCGCGTTCCGCGAGGTCGGGCAGGTCATCCGCACCGTCCAGCTGCTGCGGTTCCTCTCCGACGGCGCCCTGCGCCGGCGGGTCACTGCGGCGACTAACAAGGTGGAGGCGTTCAACAACTTCTGCCAGTGGCTGTTCTTCGGCAAGCACGGGGTGATCGCCGACAACGACCCGGACGAGCAGGAGAAGACCATGAAGTTCAATGCCCTGCTGTCCAACTGCGTGATCTTCCACACGACCCTGGAACTCACGGAGGTCATCCGGCAGTTGCAGGCCGAGAGCTGGAGTATCGACGCAGCCGACCTCGCGGAGGTCTCCCCGTACATCACCGAACCAATCCGCCGGTTCGGCGAGTACTCCACCGACGAACTCGGCCTGCGCCCCGCCGCCTTCGACCCCAACCTGGACGTCGACTTCGATGCCCTGACCGACCCCGCCCCCGAGGCAGCTTAATCGATCGCGTCGCGGCACTGACCTGGGTAGCCTGACCATCCGTGAGTACAGGAGAACACGCCACGAGCCGCCGGTTCCTGGTGGTAGTGCGCACGAACCCCGGGGTTGTGCTGCCGCCCGGCTCGGTATGGTCGTTGACGGTCGGCCAGGCGGACGATCCGCCGTTGCAGGTGGGCGTGCTCACCGGCTATGAGGAATCCAGCTGGTCTGCGCCGGTCGCCCGCGTGCTCTACCTCGTGGTCGACCGGGCCGCAGCCAGCCTGGAGGACGCGGTGATCGAGGCGCTGGGGAGCGCCTCGGGCCTGACTACGATCATGGCCTTCATCGGCAACCGCTATGTGGAGTCCCCGGAACTGCACGTGGCCTATGACACGACGGGGGACCGCGCTGAGCACGAGTTCGTCCGGACCTACCGGCCAGAGTACGGCTACCTGCCGGAGCCGGCGGCGGTACTGGACGTCGAGTCGTTCCAGGCGGTGCACGACTGCTTGCTGCGATCCGACCTCGGTGCACGCTCGGGTATGACGCTAGTGCACTACAACGAGGCGCTGCGGTCGTTGCGGCCAGCTGGCGACGTGCTGGCCGCTGAGCACCAGTTCGCGGCCGTCGAAGCGCTCGCCGGCATCGTGAGGAAGCGCGAGATGCAGGCCCGCGGCTACACCGACGAGTTGGAACTCGCCAAGTGCTTCGGCATCGACACCACCGAGCCGTGGAAGGCCCGAAACGAGCTGACCGGCTATCTGCGCCGGACGATGATCTTCTCCGGTGACGACGTCACCCACCAGGCCCTGAAGAAGGCCAGTGACGGCTTCGAGCACGGCTACCTGCCCATCGTCGACGTGCGCAAGCATGCGGAGAGCGGCATCCTGCCTGCCGCGTTCGACCACGTGCGCAACGCGATCCTCGACCTGCTCGACCTGCCCGAAGACCTGCGCGGCTACCTCGCCGCCACCAAACCCACCTACAACGACCGTATCCACGCAAACATCCGCGGCGTCATCGACGGCGGCACCAGTCACCCGGAAGATCCGACGTCCTTCAGGGAACTGGACTTCACCGTGAGCCTCGCCGACGTCGTGCCTGCCGACGGCGGCTTGCGCCTTCGCCTGGAACCGCACGTCGATCCCACCTTCGCCGACGGCGCCTCACTGAAGGACTACAGCTTCCTGTTCTATCGAGAACGGCTCGGCCAGTCCGACGACGACCAGGACACAACCGACGAGTAGATCCGAGATCTACCCCGAGAGATCACGTATTGGAAGGAACACTGTCGACAGAAAACCCGCGACGGTTGATTACGGGCTTACTTGGCCTGGCCCCAACTACACGCTGACGTTCGGCAGCATCCCGGCCTGGGACATCACCCTGTGGGCCGTCTCGATTTCCGTCGGGGCTTACCTGGTGTGCCGACAGCGGGACGGCACGGGCGCGCTGCAACCCCGACTACAGACCCGGCAACGGCCCTGACCATGCACCTCACCCATCAAGATCATCCTATTGCCGGTTTCCGCCGTACCTTGGTTTTAGCCCGATCTTCCGCGACCCCACCCGCGGCATCTCCCTGCCATCCGTCGAGCGGCCGCCGCAGCTGCTGCCCGCCGACCGCGTCGCCGGGCTGCTGGACCGAGCCGGCGGCCCGGCCGCCCGGCTGGCCGTCGCCCTAGTCGCCGTCCACGCCGTTCCCGAAGCCGACCTGGTCCGGCTGCAGGCCGCCGACCTCGACCTGGCCGCCGGCACGCTGACCGTACGGCGCGGCCACCGGCACCGGGTCATCTACCTCGACGAGCTCACCGCGGCCCTGGCCAGCCGGTGGCTACGCTACCGGCATCAGCGCTGGCCAGCCAGCCGCAACCCGCACCTGCTGGTCAGCCAGCAAACCGCAGCCGACACCAGCCCGGTCAGCACCCTCATGATCTGGAACATCTTCGAACCACTCGGCGTCCACCCGGCCCGCCTACGCCAGGACCGTCTCCTCGAGGCCCGCCACACCGCCGACCCGGTCCACCTGGTCCGCGTCTTCGGCATCAGCGAGACCACCGCTATGCACTACGTCTATACCGCCCACCCCGGCCGCCAGTCGGTCATACCCAGATAGCGCACGCCCGCGTACCGGTCCGGTCGGAGACCGGCACGCGCCCGTGCCTTCCGGTCGAGCCTTCCGGCGCGGGAAGTCCGACCGGTTGACACGACAAGAGATAACGGGTATCTATCTAGATAGCCGTTATCTGGAGGGTCTGTGCAAGAGGTCGTGCTCGCGTTGCTGGCGAAGGAGCCATCTCATGGTTACCAGCTGCGCGCGAGGCTAAAGGAGGCGCTGGGGCCGGTCGGCGAGGCCATGAACGCCGGGCAGATCTACGTGACGCTCGGCCGGCTGGAGAAGGCCGGGCTGGTGGCGTGCGAGCTGGAACCCGGGCTGCCGGACCGGCCGGACCGGAAGGTGTACACGCTGACCCCGGCCGGGCAGCAGCGGGTAGCGGCATGGCTCGCGGAGGTGACCTGGCCCGGGCCGGCCCCGGCTGAGTTCCACCTCAAGCTCGTCGCAGCGGCGGCGGGGCGGCTGGCCGATCCGCTGGCGATCGTGGACGCTCAGCGCCGCGAGCTGCTCCGGCTGCTGCGAGACACCCAGCGCGCCGCGATGGACGAGCCGGGCGGTACGCCTGCCGGGCTGCTGCTGGAGGGTGTCGCACTGCGATTGCAGGCGGATCTGCGCTGGCTGGAGGCCTGCGAGCGGCACTGGGCCGGACAGGGAAGCAGGTCATGAACAACACACCGGAAAGGCGCGTCATGAGCGAAACAGGGGGTTCGCCGGTGCTGCGGGCCGACAGGCTGCGCAAGGAGTTCGGCAAGGGTGACGCGCTGGTGCGCGCGGTCGATGAGATCGACCTGGAGGTCGCCCAGGGGGAGACGCTGGCGGTGATGGGGCCTAGCGGTTGCGGGAAGTCGACGCTGCTGCACCTGCTGGGCGGGCTGGAACGGCCCACCGCGGGACAGATCCTGCTGGCGGGCAGCCGCCTGGACCAGATGGGGGAGCGGGCGCTGGCCCGGCTGCGGCGCACCGCGGTCGGATTCGTGTTCCAGGCATTCCACCTGATCGACGAGCTGACCGCCCGGGAGAACGTCGAGCTGCCCGCGCTGCTGGCCGGGCGGTCACCGCGGGCGGCCCGGCATCGTGCCGCCGGGCTGCTGGAGCAGGTGGGGCTTGCCGACCGGGCCGGGTTCCTGCCCGCCGCGCTGTCCGGGGGACAGCGGCAGCGGGTCGCGATCGCCCGTGCACTGGCCAACGACCCGCTGGTGGTGCTGGCCGACGAGCCGACCGGCAACCTGGACAGCGCCGCGACCCTGGACGTGCTGCGGCTGTTCGACGAGCTGCACGCGGCGGGGCAGACGCTGGTCATCGTCACCCACGACTCGCGGATCGCCGCGACCGCGGACCGGCTGATCTCCATGCGCGACGGGGCGTTCGTGGATGAGACCAGGCTGACCGGTGGCACTCGCGGGAACCTCGGCTCACTCGCCGGGCTGGAAGGCTGAGCACATGGGACACATCCTGCTTATCTCCCGCCTCGCCGTCCGCGACCTGCGGCACCGCCCGGCTCAGGCGGTGCTGTTGCTGCTCGCGATCGCTGCGGCTGCCGCGATGCTGACGCTGGGGCTTGCCCTGCACGGGGTAACCAGCCAGCCCTACCAGCAGACCAGGGCGGCGACGAACGGGCCGGACATCGTGGCCCAGGTCGGAGGGCCGGGGGCCGGCGTGCCGGCCGTGGATCTCGGCGCCCTGGAGGCGCTGACCCGGGCTTCGGGTGTCACCGCCCACAGCGGGCCCTATCCCTTCACCTTCGTCACCTTGCAAGCGAACGGGCATAAGGCGGGGGCCCAGGTCGAAGGACGCGACCCGGCACCCGCACCGGTGGACCAGCCGTCGCTGGCGCAAGGTACCTGGGTGCGACCAGGTGAGGTGGTGCTTGAGCGCAGCTTCGCTGACGAACTCGGAGTGGGCGCCGGTGATCAGGTCACGCTGAACGGCCGCCAGTTCCGGGTTGCCGGAGTCGCGGTCACTGCGGCCAGCACCCTGACCTACCCGCACATCTGCTACTCCGGCTGCGATCTCAGCACCGCGCAACTGGCCAGGAAGGTGCCGGGTGTGGTCTGGGCGATGCAGACCGATGCCCGCAGCTTGGCCACCGCGGCAGAGCCGCTGGGATACACGCTGAACCTGAAGCTGGCCGACCCGGCAGCGGCCGACGCGTTCGCCAGCGATTACAACAGCTCGCATCCATCCCCGTCCGCGCCGCTTCTGCAGTCCTGGCAGGACATCAGCTTCAATGCCTCTAGCCTGGTGCGGAACGAGCAGAAGGTGCTCCAGGTGGCCAGCTGGCTGCTCGGGCTGCTCGCGGTGGCCAGCGTCGCGGTCCTCGTCGGCGGCCGGATGGCGGACCAGACCAGGCGGGTCGGGCTGCTCAAGGCGGTCGGCGGCACCCCCGGCCTCGTCGCCGCCGTGCTGCTGGCCGAGCACCTGGCCGTGGCCGTGGCCGCCGCGGCAGCCGGCCTGCTAGCGGGCTGGCTGGCAGCGCCGCTGCTCACCAGCCCCGGCACCGCCCTGCTCGGCACCGCAGGCGCGCCTGCGGTCACCCCGGCCACGTTCGGCCTGGTGGTAGCCGTGGCGCTGGGCATCGCGACGGTGGCGACCCTCGTCCCGGCCATCCGCGCCGCTCGCACCAGCACCGTCGCCGCACTGGCTGACGCGGCACGTCCGCCGCACCGCAGCCAGCGGCTGATCAAGGTCTCGGCACGGCTGCCGGTCCCGCTGCTGCTCGGGCTGCGGCTGGCCGCCCGCCGCCCGCGCCGGACGCTGCTGAACGTGGCCAGCATCACGGTCACCGCCAGCGGGATCGTCGCGGTGCTGTGCGTCCATGCCGGATACGGCCAGTCCCTGTACGCCTCCTCCGGGCTGGCTAATCCCCAGACCGGCAAGCTGAACCGGGTCCTGCTGGTGCTCACCGTGGCGCTGGTCGCCCTCGCGGCCGTCAACGCGATCCTCATCTCCTGGGCGACGGTGCTGGACACCAGGCACCCATCGGCCCTGACCCGGGCGCTCGGCGCGACCCCGGAACAGGTCACCGCCGGACTGGCGGCGGCGCAGGCACTGCCCGCGCTGGCGGGCGCCCTGCTGGGCATCCCCGGCGGAATCGAGCTGTTCGCGACGGTGAGCAAGGACGGCACGGTGACCGCGCCGCCGGCCTGGTGGCTGATCGCCACGGTCCTGGGAACCGTCGCCGCGGTGGTAGCCGTCACCGCCGTCCCGGCCTGGCTCGGCACCCGCCACTCGATCTCCGGCGTCTTGCAAGCAGAACTGGCGTGACGTCTGGATAAGCCCCTCAACATAAGCCCCTCAACGCGCTACGCATCCTGCGCGCCACCGGCCCCAGAAAGCCGGTTCTGGGAGGTCAGGGTGAGTGCTGAACCGGGGGCTGCGGAGGTCGTTAGCGTACGTTCCGTTCTGATGCAGCCGGGATGTGATCTTGGTTCGGGGGGCTGAACATGTCATCATCGAGCACATCCTCGACGCTTTCGACTGAGGCTGGCCTACTTCCGAGAAGAACGGTTCTCGGAAGTAAACTCGGAGGATGGCTTCCGAGAACACGAAAACGCGACGGCCGCAGGACCCCGGATCCCCTTCCGAGAACAGGGGAGCACCTCCGCGTCCCCGCCCCGGAGGCAGGCCGACCGCCCTGGCCGGGCTGTATGCCGCCGTGCTCGACGACTACGTCGCAGCCCTGGCCGGGTCGCCGATCGCGCCCGAATCCCGGCGCACCTATCTGTCGAAGGTGCGCCAGTACCTCGCCTGGCTCGCCGACGCCGCGGTGGACGGCGACCCGCTCACCACGCCGGCGGCGCGAGACTGGGCCGTACGCGACTACCGCACCCACCTGCAGGCCGTCGCCAAACGCGCCCCGCGCACCGTCAACAACGCCCTGGCCGCGGTCGACGACTTCTACACCCGCCGCGGCCTGGGCGCCGCGAATGCCACCCGTGCCGATCTCCCCAAGTCCGCGCCACGCGCCCTGAGCAGGCGGACGGCGGTACGGTTCCTGCGCGCGGTCGAGCAGCGCCCCTCCCCGCGCGACCAGGCCCTCGCCCTGATCCCGTTCTACGCCGGCGCCCGCATCGCCGAGACCGTCGGCCTGGACGTCGACGACGTCAAGATCTCCGCCCGCAAGGGCACCCTCCGTATCCTCGGCAAGGGCGAAAAGGTCCGCGAGGTCCCCCTCCACCCGGCGCTGCGTGCCGTACTCGCCGACTGGCTGGCCGAACGAGGCGACTGGCCCGGCGCGCACGGGGCGGCACTGCTCCTCAACCAACGAGGCGGCCGGCTCTCGGCCCGCGGCGCCGGCGACATCATCACCGCCATCGCCACCGATGCCCACCTCGACGGCGAAGGCGTCTCTGCGCACCCCCTACGCCACACCTTCGTCACCACACTCGTCCGCGGAGGCACCGACCTGGTGACCGTCGCCGAGCTGGCCGGGCACGCCCGCCTGGAGACCACCAGGGCGTACAGCCTGCCCACCGACGAGGACAAGACCAAAGCCCTGAACCTGCTCATCACCGACCAGTAACCGAACCCTGACCTGCAACGACATCAGATCAAGATCAACTCACGGCGGGTTTCGTCCTTATCTTTGCTTGACCCGCTGGTAGGCGGGCCGGGGGAACAGCCGGCTGACGCCCCCGCCGGAGGCTTTGGAGCTCGGTTCCCCCGCCTGGGGAGGGATATTCCACGCGGTCTCGCCGCGGCGAGGTCGGTCAGGGAACGGGTCGAGGGCCTCGGGCTGGGCGCCGACGACTACCTGCCCAAGCCATTTGACTTCGCGGAACTCGTGGCCCGCATCCGGGCCCTGGGCCGGCGCGCCGCCGCTGCGCTGCCCGTGAGCCTCGAACACGGTGACCTGAGCCTGGATCCGGCCCGCCGCGTCGCGGTCCGCGCCGGGCGGCGCCTGCCGCTGACCCCAAAGAACTCGCCGTGCTTGAGTGCCTGCTCGCCGCGGACGGACGGCCGGTGCCGGCCGAGGAACTGCTGGAACGGGTATGGGACGAAGCGGCCGACCCGTTCACCAGATCAAGGGACCAGTCGCCGGCGGACCAGTCGCTACGGTGCCGCCAGTGGCGTTGTACCAGCGCGCGAGCTCGGTCCTTTGGAGGCAGGCCCGGCCAGGAGACCAGGAACGGCCTGCTGCCCGGGTCATGCATGCCTTCGGCCGCAAGGTCAGCAAGGTCGCCGAGTTCCTCGTCGGTTGGCAGGCGAAGTTCCAGGCGGGGAGTGATCAGCCGGAGTCCGAGAAGCGGCCAGTGGTCTATGAGCATGGGGCATTGTCCCCATGCCCGGCCCCCGCGGTCACCCGCATATTCTGCCATCTGGCCCGCGTGCCCGTAGCCGACCGCGGTTGCCCAGGCGTGTGGCGGGTGAGCAGTCCGGCCAGGCGGCGGGGGAGAGGCGCTTATGCGGCCATCGCGAGCTCGACCGGGCTCAACGGGATGACCAGCGGGAACGCGTCGTGCAGGGCTACGCCCGGCTGGGCGATGATCCGCGGGTGCCGACCGCTATGCGGCCAGGACGCAGCGTGGACGAGGAACGGGTGGCAGAGGAAGACGTCCCCGGCATGACCGGTGACCAGCGATGTGGGGCGTGCGGCGCTGGCCTGCGCGGCCAGCTGAGCCGCCTGGATCCACGGCATGCCCTCGTCGCCCGCAGGTGCGAGAGCGCGGGCCGCATCCCGGTGCGAGCCTGGCCGGACCCGGGTCGGGGCGCTGTCGGTGTGCACGTCGCTGAACAGGTAGAGCGCCAGGAGCCCGCGTGCCCGGGACCGGTGGTTGACCCGCCACCCGCCGTTCATGTCGTAGCTTGCCTCGATGTGCCACCCGGCGTCGCCAGGATCGGCCTGGCTGGGGAAGCGTACCGGGATGGTGCCGCCCACGCCCTGCCTGCGCCACCAGCGCCCCGTGCCGATCAGCTGGTCGAATGCCTCCCACAGCGATGGCTGGGTGCCGGCCGCGGCGAACGCCTCGCTCTCCGGGCAGGGGATCCGCACCACCGGGTCCCGCCACGTGACGGGGGCGTCGCGCAGCACTCCGCGCTCGGCGAGCGCGGACCAGACCTCCTCCTACGCCCGGAGCACCTCGGCGGGCACCGCGCCCCGAACGGCAACGAACCCGTCCGCGACGAACGAGTCAATCTCGGCGTCGCTGAGCATGCCGCCAGCGTGACACGCACCAGCTGTGACCTCAAGCGAATAACAGTCAGGCGCGGCATCGACCTGCCGCAGGCTCTGCGCTGGGCCGCCGTAATTGGCGTAGTCCCGGTTGCACCAGTGCACCCGGGAATCGGCACTTTGGCCAGGAAACACGTTGTAGGTACTGCGATACCACACAATGAAGCCGTCGGCCGCGAAGAGCAGCGCGATCAACGCCAAGGCAATCGCCTGCCAGCGCCGTTCGGTCCGTGGGTCCGTAATCACGCTCATACCTAGTGCTCCAGTCATATGCCGATGTCGCGCGCGGGCACCGTGCCCTGGGGCAGCGGCGCCGCCGTCGCCTCGCGGGCGTGGCCGGGACCGTCGCCGTAGGGGCCGCGGCCGTGGTGCTTGCCGTCGTGCCGGCGCCGCGGGCCGCGGCGCCGGCCAGGCCAGCCGCTCAGGCATCCGCAGCGAATTCCAAGCTGGTGACCCTGGCCACCCGCATCTCGGCAAGTGCCGGCTCGCAGCCGGGTAACGCGTCGCTGGAGATCGTCAAGGAAACCATCGGCGGCAAACTGGTGCAGGTCTACTACGGCCTGTACACCGACGCCGGCAAGCTGTACTCGGGAGACGGCAAGCAGACCCTCATGATGGCGGCCGGCCACGGCCTTACTGCCGGGCAGGCGATCGCCGCCGCCGGCTCAGTCGCGCGTGACTTTCTTGACATCCACCCGGCGGGCGACATCGTGACATATGACGAAGATCCGCGAGAGGATCCCGGTGTGCTGGCCAGCCCCGCCGCCGTTGTGGTCCGCGGGGTGCGCGTGCGCTGAGGCCAAGCACCCGCACCCGCCCCGATCGGGATCAACCGCAGCGAAGGGATGTGACTGAGCGCTTGAGGCAGCGAACTTGTCACAGTGGTTACAGTTTGCAGGTTTGGCCCCGATCCCAGGGAAGGAACCCTCGTGACGGCTGGGCATACCGCAATCGTGACGGGCGCTAACCACGGCATCGGCGCGGCGATTACGCGGCGAATGGCATCGAGCCGGAGCGGATCAGCGAGATCGACACCCGGTATGCTGCCGGGATTTCACTGTGCTGTTCGTCGCCATGGCCCGGCACAAGGGGATCCCATCCCGGGCCCGGGTCGGCTTCGCCAGGTACTTCTTTGACGGCTGGCTGATCGACCACGAGATCGCGGAGGTCTGGGACGGATCGGCTGAGCGCTGGCGGCTGGTCGAGCCAGAGATCGACGACGACCACACCGACCCGGTCGACGGGGCCAGCTTCGACGCTCTTGACGTGCCCCCCGACCGCTTTCTGACCGCCCCGCGCGCCTGGCAGCTAGCCCGCTCTGGTGCGGTCGACCCGGAGCGTTTCGTTGTCGACCCTGCCCTGGAGATCCCCGCCACCCGAGGCTTGCCCCAGCTCCGGCGCAACCTGGTCCGCGATCTCGCCGCCTTGAACAAGACCGAGATGCTGCTCTGGGAGGACTGGGGAGTGCTGGACTCGCACACGGCACCGGGGCCCGACGAGCTGCCGGTCCTGGATGAGCTGGCCACCCTCACCGGGCAGCCCAGCCCGCCGCTAGCCGAACTCCGGTCGGCCTACCGTCGCCCGGAGTTCGTGGTACCGGACACCGTAACCACATATAGCCCCGCCCGGACCGATGTCCCGGCGGTCGTCGACGTCAGCGCGGTGGCCCGGGCAGCCAGCTGACCGGCGCTTTGGCGAGGCTGGCGGCAGCGCGACCCGGTGGCATCGCACGCTCAGGCGTGGCTGCCGTTACATGTCGCGGGACCCGCCGTACGACATGTCTTACGACATGATGGCTGGCACACGACGTCTATCGTGGCACGGGACACATCTGTCCCGTGACAGCCAACAGGTCGCTCGCAACCTGGGAAGCGACATGTTTTTGGCACACTGAGACTCGGGTTTGTGCCAGTCATCATGTCGTTTCCGGAGTCAGGTACGGTCTCGGGCATCCATCCGCTGGGCTCTGGCCCGTCGTTGCGATAACGTCCGCCGGTCTAGCGCTGCCTCCGGTTCCAGTCGTCGGAGCAGACGAGTTGGATGCCATCGGCCAGTTCGCAGGGCTCGGTTGGCATATGCAGGCGAAGACCACGGAGCATGGCTCGGCGCCGGTTCCGGGGTAGCGTGCAAGTCGCTTGCACCGCCACCTACGTTAACCTACATTGTAATACATGGTAACTACTCCCAGCCCATCGTCGATCCGGTTCGAACCGCGCGTGTTCGAGCGGCTCTCCGCGTTCGTTGCAGCGCACCGGGATCTGACCCTGTCCAGCGCCACCAGCAGGCTCGTCGATGAGGCGCTGCGGATGCGTGAGCACCCGCTTATCACGTTCAAGGATGGCCCGGCCGGACGCAGGGCTCGGCTGGTCGGCGGTCCCGACGTTTGGGAGGTCATCGGCGCCATCCGGTCGGTCCGCGAAGCCGAGCCGGCGCTGGCGGGCGACGAGGTTCTCGCGGTCGTCGCCGAGACATCAGGGACTCCCGTGCCGTTCATACGTGCGGCTCTGGCCTACTGGAGCGACTACCCGGAGGAGGTCGACGACTTCCTGCACAGGGCACGCACCGAGGCCGAACAGGCACAGGCGGCATGGGAACGGCAGCAGGGACTGCTGGGACTGTGAGCGGGATACCCAGCAACGTGCCTGACACGTTGCTCCTCGACGAGATGTTCTCGCCCGCGATCGCCACCGATCTCGCTGCCCGCGGTATCAACTGCCGTGCGGTCGTTGCGGATCCTGTCTTGCGCGCTCTGTCGGACCTGGAGATCTTCCAGGCGGCACTGACCGAGGGCCGGGTTCTCGTGACGAACAACGTCCCGGACTTCGAGAGCCTCCGGCGGGCACACGAGGCGGCCGGAAACAAGGTTCCTGGCCTCATCTACACGTCCGACCTAACGTTCCCGCGGACGAAAGCGTACATGTCCCGGCTCGCGGCGGCACTCGCCGACGCCGCGACCGGGCATGAGACGGCCCGCCGGGGCGGCGTGCTCTGGCTGCGCCCGCCCGCGTGATTCCCGGGGGGGGAGGGGGGAGGGAATCGTACGGAAGCGTCCGTCTCGGCCGGTGGTGCTGTTCGAGTACGCGGCCGGGGACATCGTGATGCGGAATATCGCGCTGGCGGCGCTGCGGCAGCTGGGGTTCCGGGGCCGGGTGGTCGCGGCGGTGCTGGGGCTGACGGAGAACTACGTCGCGACGCTGCACAACGCGGCGAAGCGGGACGGGTCGGCGGCGCTGATCAGGCAGGACCGGCGGGGCGGGCCCGGGAAGGTGACCGCGGCGCGGTGGGCGCAGGCCAGGGCATGGCGGGAGCTGGGCGTGTCCGGCGCGGAGACCGGGCGGCGGCTGAAGGTCGCGCACACCACGATCAGCCGCGGGCTGGGGCCGCGCGGGCAGGCGCCGGCCTCAGGCGGCGGGCCCGGGCAGCACGCGCCGGCGGAGCCCCTGTTCACCGGGGCCGAGGCTGAGGCTGAGGCTGAGGCCTTGACCGAGCCCGGTGCTGGTGCTGGCGGCCTGCCGCCTGGCTGGCCGCTGACGGGGGGCTCGCGTCGCGGTATGCCGGGGCGATGCTGCTGCACGCGTTCTTCGCGCGGGCCGGCGCGGACAACTCGACGCCCTGGCCACCGCGAACTGCCGTGAAGTGATCGTAGAGGCAGCCAGCACCCGGGGCGCCCGGCCTAGGCTCACCGCCGCCCTTCACGCCCTCGGGGTGGACCTGCATCGGAACGAAAACCCGCGACTAGCGGCTGTCTGGCGAGCTCAGGCTGGGTGCCGCAGAGCCCGTTAGCGAGGGTTCTGGTTCCGGCGCAGGTCGCCTGAAATCGCCTCCAGAGACGGACCTCCCTGGTAGGGGCCGGGACCGGAATACGGGAGAAAGGGGCCGTGAGGCAAAGTCCCCGCTGTTCAGGGCCGGTGTTGTGACTGGAGTCGGCCGCGTAGTTCCGCGTTGACGGGCTGATGGACGCGGGCCGGCCGTGGGCGGGGGATATCGTCCGCCGAATGCCCGGGGCCTGCCAGGGCGGCGAAGTCGGCGTGGGCCGCCTCAATCGCTTCAGGGTACGCCTGGGCCTTCTCGTGCTCGGCCAGGGCCCGGTAGATGCTGGAGACCGAGGGGTTTTGCCCCTTGCGCTTGCCGGTTCCGATGATCAGGCCGGGCGCGATGCCCTCGACGGACTCGCCGAGCTCCCGGCGGCGCAGCACGGTGTGCAGCATGTCCTCGGTGATGACCTGCGGGCGGCCGCCGTGCCTGCCTTTGCGGGCCGCGGCGTCCAGTCCCTCCAGGGTGGACTCGCGGATGTTCTCCCGTTCGGTCTCGGCCATCGCGGCGAAGAACGCGAACAGCAGCCTCCCCGGGCCGGAGGGGTCGTACATCCCCGGCAGCGGGCCGGCGAGCATCTCCAGCACCAGGCCGTGGGCGGTGAGGTGGTCCGCGAGGGCAGTCAGCTCGGCGGCGTCGCGGCCGAGCCGTTTCATCTCGTACACGGTGAAGATGACCCGGCAGTGCGGGGCGTGGGCCTTGATCTGCCGGGCCATCGCCAGGGCGGCTTCGAACTGCGGGCGCACCCGGATCCGGGTGCTGATCTTCTCGGAGAAGATCTTGTCTCTGCCGATGCCGTGCGCGGCGAGGGCGTCCAGCTGCGACTGGAGTTCCTGGGTCAGCGTCGAGCATCTGGCGTAGCCGATTCGGATGTCCGCGCTGGGGGTGTCTAGTTCGATCGCCGCGGGCACGGGGGTCCCCGGGCGCCACGGCTGGCCGGGGCCGCGGTCGGCGGGGGTGGCCACGCGCAGGAGCTTGGCCAGGCGGGGCACCTTGGTGAAGCGGCCGGTGTGGTAGGCGCCGGTTACCGCGCCGGCGCGGGAGCGGCACGGCGAGCCGGGCTCGGCCGTGCAGCGGGGACAGGGTTGACGCTCGATGTCGTCGGCGTCGGTCCGGGAGGCTTCGCCGGGGGCCGTCATGACTCAGGATCCTGTCACAAACATTTCCCGGAAGGGAGCGGTCTCCTCTTTTGAGTGAGAACGGGTTCTGACAGCGGATCCGGCGTCCGGGCGGCGTCCCGGCCCGCAGGTCGATCTTGCTCCGGGAATGGATCGTTTGCTGGAGGCGGGGATGGTCGTGCGCGGGCGGCGGTCAGGTGAGTCGCAGCGCCAAGGTGGCCTATCGCGCCAGCTCTCCCCGGTGATGAGCGCAGTTGTACCCGAGTCTGTTGCCAGCGAGGTCAGGCTGGTTCGTCAGTGCAGCTGGTCGATGAAGGTGTAGATGACCATGAGGCTGACGAGGACGACAAAGACCCGGAGCGCCCACAGTCCGGCTGCGGTGCGTGCGCTGAGTGCGGCTCGCGGGACGGGCCGGGAGGTCTCGGCTACGAGCTGGCCCCGCGCCAGGTGCATGACCAGCTCGTCCTCAAAGCGCTCCGGTGACCGCCGGTCCTGCTCTGGGATACCGGAACTCTGGTGTGCGTGGTTCATGGTGGGCGCGCCTGTCGTTATGAGCCGATGAGATGGATGACCTGCAGGAAGGAGTCGATGCCGTAGGCGGCTCCGCAGAGCCCGACGAACACGATGACGGTGATCCCGATGGCATTGGTTGAGCGCTTGTTCGCCCACGGGCCCATCAGCTCGGTGTCGTTGGCGAGCATGACCATGAAGACCAAGCTGACGGGAAGCAGCACGGTCGCGAGCACGTTGGCGTTGAGCGCGATCGAGATCAGCGGCGCGCCCGGGATCAGGATCACCGCGGCGGCGATCAGCGCGACCCCGATGTTCGCCGCATAGAAGAGCACGGCGTTGCGCGGCGAGTTGTTGAAGCTGTGGGAGACCCCCGCGCATTCTCCGGCGGCGTAGGCGGTGCTGGCGGAGATCGTCAGGACGGCCACCGCTCCGGCCTCGATGAGCCCTAGCGCGAACACGGCGCCGGTGGCGCTGCCCGCGACGTGCCCCAGCGCGGCGGGGAATCCAACGGTGATGCTCGATCCGTTGTGGGTGAGCAGCGCCGCCCCGGCGACCAGCGCCCCGACCCCGAAGATCGCGGCCAGGACCGCGCCGGCCGCAGTGTCATAGCGGCCGTGCTTGATGTCGCTGGGCGTCATTCCCTTGTCCGCGGAGGCGCTCTGCTGGAAGAAGATCATCCAGGGCGTCACCGTGGCGCCGATCGTGGAGGCCAGCAGCAGCAGGAGCGTGTTGAAGCTCCCGCCGGGAAACGGCAGGAAGTCAAAGGATCTCGCGACGGCTCCCGCGTGAGGCTTGACCAGGATCGCCGCCAGCAGGAACAGGCCGTTGAACAGCGCCATGCCGAGTACGATGCGCTCCCAGCGCCAGTAGCGGCGGCCGCTGAGGGTGAACACGACCAGCGCCATTCCGAGCGCGACGGCCACGCCGGCGCCGAGGTGGAAGTAGGCCAGCCCGACCCGGATCGAGACGAACTCGCCGACCAGGGTAACCAGGTTGGTGGCGGTGAGATCGCCGGCGGAAAACCAGCCCCAGACCTTCCCGTACCGCTGCAGGACCAGCTCGCCGTAGCCACGGTGGGTGACCGCGCCGATGCGCATGCACATCTCCTGGCAGACGTAGGCCATCGCGAACAGCAGCGGGATGAAGGGCACGAAGAACCCCAGCCCGTACGCCGCGCCGTCGGAGGCGTAGGCGATCATGCTCGGCCCGTCGTTCTCCCCGAGCATGGCCAGGATCCCGGGACCTGCGAGCAGCCACAGCAACTGCCAGCGCCTGCCGTGCCCGCGAGCCTGATGAACGCGCGCGCGGTCCCGCGACCGCGCGGTGTCCTCCGCGGTTAGCGGCGGCTGCGAGGGGGTAACGGTCACTGGCCGGTCTCCATCCTGATGGCGGCGGTCACGTGGGCGTCAAGCAGGTGCGTCCCCGATGGCGCCTGAACGATGACGGCCCCGCCGGGACGGACTTCCCTGACCTCCAGGACGTCGCCGAGCGCGATGCCGCGGTCCGTCAGGAAGCGCAGGACGGCGGGGTCGCGGTCGGAGACCCGCGCCACCCGGCCGCGCTGGCCCGGCCGCAGCGAGCCCAGGTCCTGGCTGGGTGCCTCGGCCACCCGCCCGTCGCGGGTGGGGATGGGGTCGCCGTGCGGATCGGTCCGCGGGTCACCCAGCCTGGCCGCTATCACCTCGCACAGCCCAGGTGAGAGGGCCAGCGCCTCTGCCTCGTCGTGGACCCGGTCCCAGGACAGCCCCAGGGTCTCGGCCAGGAACGCCTCCAGGAGGCGGTGCCGGCGCACGATCCCGAGCGCCGCCCGCCGGCCGGCCTCGCTTAGCCGCACGCCCCGGTAGGGGACGTAGACGACGAGCCGCAGGTCATCCAGCTTTCTTCAGCATCCCCGACGCTGACGGCGCCGTCACGCCCAGCCAGCCGCCCAGGGCGTTGGTGGTCACCGGATCGCCCGCCTCGCCCTGCAGCCGGTAGATGGCCTTGAGGTAGTCCTCCACCGCGGGGGAGAACGAGCGCACCGGGGTCATACCTGATTTTGGCATACCTAAAAAGGCGGGCCGTCTCAGCATGCGGCAGCCAGCGGCGACAACACCCTCGTCGTCTACAAGCCCGACCGGATCGCCCGCTCCATGAAGGAACTCCTCGTCCTCCTGGAGGACGAGCTCCACGCCCGCGAGGTGAACCTGGAGATCCTCACCGGCATCTGCGCCGGCCTCCACAAGCCCAACGGGCAGACCATTGCCGACAAGATGCTGTTCATGGTCGCCGCCATGGCAGCCGAGATGGAACGCGACCTCATCCAGGAACGCACCCTCGACGGCCTCGCCGCCGCGGCAGCCCAAGGCCGACGGGGAGGCCGCCCCGTCGCCGTCGACGGCGACACCCTCGCGGTCGCCCGCGCCCGCCAGGCCCGCGGCGAATCCATCACCGCCATCGCACGGCACCTCAAGATCGGCCGATCGACCCTCTACCGCGCACTCACCCCGAACACAGCCGACTGATCCCGCCGGGTCGAGGAGTGCAGGGCCTGGCGAAGATGCCGGTGCTACCGCCTAGTTGCCGGTGTCCGTGTAGGTTGAGCCGTCTGGTTGTCGGCGGGCTGGCCATCGGCAGCGCGTTCCGGACGCCGTCCCGGATTCGAGGCGGGCCGCCTCGAATCCTGTCATTGGCGCGCAGGGCGCATGCCGTCGCTGCTGTCGCGCGGGCCCGGGTGACCCGGCACGCGGAACTGAAACGGCCGATGAGTAGTCAGGAGCCGGCGGGTTCGCCGGTTCGAGAGCCGCCGTCTCCCTACGTCGGGGAAGGCCCGTTCGCGCTCTGGCATTTCAGCGAGGATCCTGGCCTTGGCCGGTTCCGACCGCATACGCCGGCGGCGAATCCGGGCGCGTCGCCGCTGGTGTGGGCGGTCGATACCCGGCATGCGCCGATGTTCTGGTTCCCGAGGGACTGTCCGCGGGGATGCGCCTGGCCGGTTTCGGCCACCACGCCGGAAGACCGTGAGCGGTTCTTCGGGCAGAGCGGCGCAGGCCGGCTGCACGTGATGGAGAGCGCCTGGCTGGGCCGGATGCAGTCGTGCCGGCTGTATGCCTACCGGCTGCCGGAGGCGGCATTCCGCCGGCACGATATCGGCGGCTACTGGATAACCGGAGAGGAGGTCGAGGCAGTCGAGCAGGTGGTCGTGGAGGACCTGCTCGGACGGCACGCGAGCGCCCGGATCGAGCTTCGCATCACCCCCTCGGTTCCCGCCTGCGTAACAGCGCCCCGCACCCCGCGCGGTTCGGCTAGCCGTGCCAGGCCAGTCCCGGCCGCAGCCCATCGCCGACGGCCAGACGATCCGCCTCGAGGCCAGCAGCCAGCTCTGGGATGTCTCCTGGCACCTGCAGCCAGAACCACCGGACGGGAAGAACCACGGCTCCTCCGGGGTGTGCCTAACCCCAGCCGGCGACATGGTGCTCGTCAGCGCCGACGGCGTGGCCTGGGGCCTGCCCGGCGGCCGGCCGGAAGGCGATGAATCGTTCGAGGAGACGCTGCGACGGGAAGTAGCCGAAGAGGCATGCGCGCGTGTCACTGGTGCCCGCCTGCTGGGCTTCGCCAAGAGCATCTGCGTTGCCGGACACGAACGGGGCCTGGTGCTGGTTCGCTCGATGTGGCGGGCTGAGGTTGAACTCGACCCGTGGCAGCCGCAGTATGAGACCACGCATCGTCGGGTGGCTACTCCTGCCGAAACTGCAGCGCAGCACCCTGACCGGGCTCTCCGATCCCGTGATCCGCCGCGTCCTTTTCGAGGCCGGCGTTCTGTGACCCTGCGCGGCCGGCCCGAGCATCTGATCATGCCGCCCGTTTTGTGCCAGCTGGTTGAGCGTCGCTGGCCGCGGCGATTGCGCCCGTCTCTCAAGCGGTACCAGGGCGTGGTCACGGTGGCCTTGGCCTGCGGCGATGTTGTAGGCCAGCAGCTACCGCGGTCCACCGCCAGCGGAACACGGCCACCATGCCGACGGGTACAGCGGGCCTGGACCGACATCCTCAACGGACCCCTACAAGGAGATCACCCAGAGCTACTTTGCGGTTGGTGACGGCTACCCGAGTGGAGGGCCTTCATGTCATGTAACCCACGATATGACATGCCATGTGACATGTTGCTGGCAAAGTGACATGTTCGTTGTCACGGGACAAATCCTCGGCTGTCTCATCGAATCGTCTCCTACACGCAGTGCCGATAATGTACATTATGTAAAGTACATCACGGCCGGCCTCGATCGGCTGCTGTCGAAGACCTGTGTCCCGTCTCAGCTGTCGGTGCATGAGGGCCAGTGGTCTACTGCCCATTCCGGCCAGCCCGGCCATCCCGCTGGCGGACCGGGGATTTCGCCGCCGTCGAGTTCGGCGGCGTCAGGTACCTGGAACTGTTTGCGCCATTGGTCTACCTCGGCCTCGTTCATCGGGAACGTCTGATGCGGTGCCATTGCCTGGCGGTGCGCGATCCGGGCGAGCTGGACGTCCTTGTCCACGGGCAGGTAGATCACCTGGCAGGCTGCCCCGGCTGATCGCGCCAGCCAGCGCAGTGCCGACCGTTCATCGCGGCCCCAGAGCCCGAAGTCGAGCACGACGCTGGTCCCCAGCCGCAGCGCCTGCAGGGCAACCGAGATGAGCCGCCCCTCGAGCACGAAGCGCTTGCCGTCGGCCATCGACTCGCCGAACAGCGGGATCATCCAGTGATCCGGGGTCAGCCGCAGCGCCCGGTTCGCCGCGGCGAGCTCTTTGGCCCGGGTGGTTTTCCCGGCTCCGGGGAGCCCGACCATCAGGAGCATCGCGGCGGCGCACGGGTCCTGCGCCGCGATGGAGCCAGGCCTCATCTCGGCGGGTACCGGCTGCGACTGAGACATGACTCCCCTGGTCAGTCAGGACGGTCCGGCAGCGCAGGGATGGGTACGCGACTGGCTGCCGACGGGACACTGATCCGGCGGTACGCCCTGGCACTGACCCCGGCAGGGGCAGGCATTGAGGCCGCGGTGGCAGCAGCCTCGGTACCGCCGCTAAACGGCGGTACGGGTAGTCATGGCAGCGAAGCAGCACATGCCTTCACCATACCGGCAGCGCCGGCGGAAGCGGCAGCCGCCTGACGCACTCCCGCGGCTTGATCTTCGAGCCGTCCCCGGCCAGCTAAGGCTGACTGACCCGTGGGTCACGTCGCCGCCGAGGATAGCCATGCACAGGGTTGGCAACAGAAGTGGCGGCGCGGCTCGCCGCCCCCATCCTGGGCTATAACGATAATTAGCTTCAATGGCGAGGGGGTCTGTGTGAGCATCGCGACACGCTTCCCGACGGCAGCGGACACTATCGTTGTCGGGGCGGGAACGGCGGGTGCGGTGGTGGCCGGCCGCCTCGCGGCGGGTAGTTCCGGGCGCACGCTGCTGCTGGAGGCCGGTCCGGACTACGGGCCGGCCGATAGCGGCCGATGGCCGCGCGACCTCCTTGACGCGACGCGCGTCGCGTGGTCCCACGACTGGGGCTATACGGGCGAGTTCGCCAGCCAGGTGATCCGCTTCAGCCGTGCGCGCGTGATCGGCGGCTGTTCCTCCCATAATGCCGGCGCGGTCGTGTTCGGGAGCCGCCTCGATTACGACGGCTGGGCAGCCGCGGGCAACCCCGGCTGGTCGGCGCGGGAGCTCCTGCCGCTGTTCGCCTCGGCATGGAAACAGCTGCGGGTGCGGCGCGTGGGCCTTGATGAGCTGACCCCGTTCCAGCGCGCCTGCAGGGATGCGATCGCGGCGAACGGGATCCCCGCGGTGGAGGATCTCAACAACCTCGACGAGGACGACGGCATCGCTCCCTTCCCGGTCAACATCGACGGGACCACCCGGGTCAACAGCGCGTTCGCCTACGTCGATCCGGTTCGTGACCGGCTCATAGTGGCCGGTGGTGCTCCTGTCGAGCGGGTGCTTGTCCGCGGCGGCCGGGCTGTCGGCGTGGCCGTGCGGGATGGCCAGCGGCTGGCGGAGATCGGCGCGTCGCGGGTGGTGCTCTGCGCTGGCGCCTACGGGAGCCCCGCTATCCTGCTCCGGTCCGGCATCGGGCCTGCCGGCGAGCTGGCCGCCGTCGGGGTGGGACCGACGCTGGACCTCCCCGGCGTCGGGCGCAACCTGCACGACCAGCCGTGCGCGGAGGTCTACTTCGAGGGCAGCGGCGAGCTGACCGGGATGATGGAACGCCACCAGGCGAAGACAGGCTGGCGGCCCGACGAGCAGGTGATCGCGAAGTTCCCTTCCGCCGGATGCCGGCAGGGGTTCGACCTGCATATCTACCCAGTCGGCGGCCATAGCAGGGACGCCTCGAAGTGGTTCTGGTTCCTGGGCGCCGCGTGCCTGACGCCGCTGTCGCGCGGGAGCGTGCGCCTGACCGGTCCGGGTCCCGGCGACAAACTCGTAATTGATCACCGCTACCTCAGCGATCCCGGCGGGTACGACCGCGCACGGCTCGCCGAGGGCGTCGAGCGCGTGCGCGAGATAGCGGAGGCGCCGGAACTGCGCAGGCTCCTGGGCCGCGAGACGCGTCCGGGTCCGGAAGTCTCGGGGAGGCAGGCGATCGAGCGCTTCATCGACCACGCCGCCGTGCATTATTACCACCCGGCAGGGAGCTGCAAGATGGGGCCGGCGAGCGACCCGGATTCGGTCGCCGACTCCGAGGGCCGGGTGCACGGGATCGAGGGCCTGTATGTAGCCGACGCGTCGCTGATGCCGGCCGTCACCTCCGGCAATACCAACATGCCGACCACGGTTATCGGCGAGAGGATCGCCCGGTCGCTGCTCGGCCTGGCGCCGGCTCCAGCCGACGGGGGTGCGGGACCGCGTATGCCTGATACGGACTCCCGTACAGCTTCTCCGGCAGCCGCGACGGGGTCGGTCCGGGGCGATGAGCGCGGTCAGCGTCGAGCACCTGACGAAAGCCTTCGGCCAGTTCGCGGCCGTTGACGACGTGAGCTTCGAGGTGCCAGAAGGTCAGCTCGTCGCCGTCCTCGGCCCCAACGGGGCGGGCAAGACGACCATCCTGGAAATGCTCGAAGGATTCCTCGCCCCGACGGCCGGCACGATCCGGGTCCTCGGCGCCGACCCCCGCCATGGGGGCCGGGCCTGGCGGGCCCGGGTCGGGCTCGTGCTCCAGTCCACCAGCCTCGACCCCGAGCTCACCGCCCGCGACACCCTCAGCCTCTACGCCCCGCTCTACCCGCGGCCCTGGCGGGTGGATGAGGTGCTGGAGCTGGTCGACCTGACCGCGGACGCCGGGACCCGGGTCGGGGCCCTGTCGGGCGGGCAGCGCCGCCGGGTCGACCTCGCCATCGGCATGATCGGCCGCCCCGACATCTTGTTCCTCGACGAGCCGACCACCGGGCTCGACCCCGAGGCCCGCCGGCGCACCTGGGGCGGTGTCGAGAACCTGACCTCGACGGGGAGCACCGTGGTGCTCACCACCCACTACATCGACGAGGCCGACCACCTCGCCGACCGGGTGATCGTGCTCGCCGGCGGCCGGATCGTCACCGACACCACCCCGCGCGAGCTGCGCGCCCAAGGCGGCCCCGCCACCATCCGCTACCCCCTCACCGACCCTGCCGCCGCAGCCGACCTGCCTCCCGCCCTCGCCGAGGGCTTCGACCAGTCGTCACACGCCCTGGTGGTCTCCAGCACGAACATGACCGCCACGCTCGGCCAGCTCGTCGGCTGGGCCGAACGTCACCACCTCGACCTCGCCCGGCTCGAGATCGGACCACCCACCCTCGAAGAGGCCTACCTCACCGCCATCGGCGAACCGCTCACCCCGGAGATACCCGCCCATGCCCTGACACACCCGGCACCCTGAAGTTGCCCGCCAGCGGGCTCCTCCTCGCCGCCCAGATCCGCTACCAGGTCCGCCTCCTGCTCGCCAACGGCCGCACGGTGGCCATCCGCATCGGCCTGCCCGTCATCCTGCTCGTCACCTCGGGCATCAGCCACGGGCACGCGTCGGCCGCCGCAGTCGCCAGCCCGGCTACCTTCGGCCTTACCCTCGCCGCCTGGAATGCCGGCGGCGTCCGCCTCGTCGCCGCCCGAGAAGCCGGCGTCCTCAAACGCTGGCGAGCCACCCCGCTCCCCCGGTGGTGCTATTTCCTCGGCCGGATCATTGCCACCTTGGCCGTCGGCGCGCTCGCCGGCGCGGTCACCGTGGCGGTCGGCGTCTGCTTCTACCACGTCCCTCTCACCGCTGGCGCCGCCCTCGTCATACTCCTCGCCTTCGTCCTCGGCGCCGCCGCCTGGGCTGCATCGGCTACCGCGCTGACCAGCGCCATTCCCACCGTCGAAGCCGCCAATGTCATCCTCATCCTGATCTACTTCCCCGTCCTCATCGTCTCTGGCCTCCTCGGCTCCATCAGCGAACCCCACTGGCTCACCACCCTCGCCAGCTACCTTCCTGTCCGACCGCTTGCCGACGCCGTCACCAGCGCCCTCCGCCACGCCACCGGCACCCCGCTGTTCCCCGTGCACGACCTCCTGACCCTCGCCGTCGGCGCACCGGTGAACCCGGCGTCGCGCAGGTGGGCCAGGTAGGCCTGCACGGTCAGGCTGAACGGCCGCAATGGCCGCCGCACCGTGTCCCCGATCCGCACGATCCCCTGGGTGACGCCATCCCCGATCAGCAGCTCGCCTTCGCTCATACCGCCGCAGCCTAGCCGCCGCCACCCCGGCGCCTACGGAGTGCTCTGGCCCGGTCGAGGACGTACCAGGCCTGAGGCGCGAAAGGCGCCGGGACGGAGCGGGGTGCCAAGCACCTGGCTGACCAGGGTGCGGTGGGCGGCATGGAGGGTGCGGACGGCCGCCCGCGCCAGGCCGGGCTTAACGGGCTGGCGACCGCCTCGGGGCCGGCCGGGCTTGGTCGGGATCCACAGGTAGCCTGGGTCGCTGCCTTCGAGGTCGGCGATGATCTCCGCTCGGGCACCGAGCCACCGGCTCAGGATCTGCACGGTCGGACCGCCGAGCGGGCAAGATCCGTCGGAGAGTTCCACGCGTGCGTCGTCCTCCAGATGCAGGGCACTGAGGTTGAGCCGAGCGAGTTCGGGGACGGTCCGGCCGGTCTCGGCGACGAGTGCGGCCACGGCCGCGGTGCGCAGCGATGTCGCGGCGTTCGCGTGGATGGGCCGGCGAACGGCCAGATCGTGAAGGAGACGCTGCGTATCGGCAGGGGTGAGGTAGTAGCCGCGGGCGGGCGGCTGGCTGTCATGGCGGTCGGGCAGGCCGAGGAATTCGGCGAAGGCGTTGTAGGAGTCAGTGCGCACGCGCATCGAATTGGGGTAGGCGGCGGCATCGGGACCGCCCAGGGTGTTACGGCTGCGGGTGTTGCCAGCGGCCGCGTCGGAGAGCCAAGCCCCGGCACGCGCCGGGTCCATCAGCTCACCGGCCGCGATATCGATAGCTCCGACGGCCTGCTGGGCATGCCGCAGGTACTCCTCGAGGAAGTGCCTGCGGATCCGCTGGGTGATGACGGCGAACTGGCGGTCGGCCAGATGGCGGATGAAATCGTCAATCGCGCCTTGCGCTGACCTGCGGGCCTCCTCCGGAGCTGGCATGCCTCGGAGGTTATCAACTCTGAGCTGATAACAGCAAGAAGCATGCAGATGTAAACACGCCGGTGCTCCCCTTACCGACGTGTTTGTGGTCCGGGTCGAATCAGTCCGAACCGAAGCGGTACGACCCGATTCGGCCCGGACCTGGCCTACCACCCTTGAGGCATGGGCTGACCTCAGCTTTCCTCCCCCGCTTCTTGCTGTTATCAGCCTTAGGCAGAAGCGGTTCGGGGTGGTCCTGGATCCTGCAGGGGCGCGGAAGGTGGCCGCCGACGGCACCCCGGGTGGAGACGTTCATCGACCACCTCGTCCCCACGGCCCCAGCGGTTGCGCTGAAGGCTGTGTTCGCGCATAATATTGAGCAAACGTTCAGTTAGGTAGCGGAATGGGCGGACGTGAAGCGCGTGGTAGGGCGAGTCGTGCGGCGTTGATCAACGCCGCCGTCGCCGTCATCGGCGCCCGCGGCGTCGAGGCTGTCACCCACCGTGCCGTCGCCGCCCGAGCCGGCCTGTCTGTGGGGCTGGTCACCTACCACTTCGCCACTCGTGACGCGCTACTCGCCGCAACCTACGTGACGCTGTCAGCGGGAAATGCGGACAAGATCGCGGCCCTCGCCCGTGACGTCATCGACCGGGGTGAGCCGGCTGACGAGGTGATGGCCGATCACCTCGAGCTCATGCTCACGACACGGCGCACGGCCCAGTCCGCCTTGTTCCAGCTGCTGCTGTTTGCCGCGCGGCAGGCGATCGAGGACGACCTCCCCGAGCTCGCCGAGGAGTCTCGCAAGGCGCGGGGGCGCATCGTCGCGGTGATCCGCCCTTACACGAGCAGCGACGACGACGCGTGCGACCTGGCCACCGCCCTCATCGGTTACACGTTCATGACCCTGAGTACCGGCGTGCCGGTCGACAGCGAGGATCTGCGCCGGTTCGTCCGACGCCAGTTCGCGATCTACTCCGTCCGGGACCGCGCCTCAGCCGGCTTCAATCCGGCCCCAGCGAGAGGACACTGACCATGGGTACTGCACGATCCGCCCGCCGGCCGCAGGACTACACCGCCCTCGGCATCACGCCAGAACCGATCGCGCGTCGTGAGGACGGGATGCGCACCACGGGCGAGAAGGACACCTACGAATGGTGGTACTTCGACACCCACCTCGACGACGGCAGCTCCCTGGTCGTGGTGTTCTATACGAAGCCGTTCATCGAGGGCGTCGGCAAGGGCCTGGCGCCCTTCGTGTCGGTCGAGCTCGATCGCCCGGGCGGCTTGCACCGCCAATGGGAGGCCAAGGCCGACGTGGCCGGTTTTCACGCGGCCACCGACGGGTGTGACGTCACCATCGGCCCGAACACCTTCCGCAACGTCGAGTGGGGTGAGCCGTTGAAGTACCGCATCCACGTCGAGGAGGGGCCGCTGCTGCTGGACATCGACCTTACCGGGCAGGTGCCGCCGTGGCGCCCCGGCACCGGCTACATGTACTTCGGTGACCAGGACGAGCACTTCTTCGCGTGGCTGCCGTCCGTGCCGCAGGGCAGCGTCGTGGTTGACCTCGTCCTGGACGGTGTTCAGGAGACCCTGACGGGTGTGGGCTACCACGATCACAACTGGGGGGATGTGGCCATGACCAAGCTCATCAACCACTGGTACTGGGGCCGCGCCCAGGCCGGAGCGGCGAGAATCACGCGGCGCCTGTCCGGGCGTTCCTCGGCGAGATCGCCGGGCAGGCCCCGGCCACCCGCAAGCGCAAGCGCGCCGCCGTCGCCTCCTTCTGCCGGTGGGCCGTCCGGCACGACCTGCTGGACGGCAGCCCGATGGACCGCATCGACGCCGTCGAGGTCCCGAAGTCGCTACCCCGTCCCGCAGCGGCCGGCAGCGTCCAGGCGGTGCTCGGCGCGATCTGCCCCCGGCGGCCCGGCAAGGACGTGCCCCTCGGCGTGCTGCGGGACCGGGTGCTGTTCGAGACCGCCTACGTGTGCGGTGCCCGCGCCAGCGAGGCCTGCGGGATGTACGTCGAGGACCTGGACCTGCATCTGGACGACGAGCACGCCCGCGTGCACGGCAAGGGCGGCACGGGGTCGTGGGACTATCCGGCCGGAAATTCTCGATAAGCCCTGAGCCGCAGGTCAGCCGGGGGTGGTTGGGCAGCGCAGCTCGATTGAGACCTGTGTCTGGCGGGGCGGCGGTGAGCGGGAGTGCCCTGCCGGTCAGCGGGGTTGGTCTCGGGTGGTCCAGCCGTGTTTGGTGATCAGCTTGGCGAGGGCGTGGCGGAGCTGGTTGATGCGGTCGGCGGCGTCGGGGCCGCGGATGCCGATGGTGATGGTGGAGTCGGTGGCGTTGTAGGTGGTCGCTCGTCCTTCGGCGGCGGTGCGGGCGGCGGCGTGGATACGGCCGCGCAGCGCGATGAGGTTGCCCGGGTCGGTGCGGTGCAGGCCGTCGATGGTGAGATAGCACAGGAACGGGCCGGGGTCGGTGAGCGGCCCTTCGGGCAGGCCTGCGGTGAGGGCCTGGCGGATCTTGTCCCGGTCGCTGCTGCTCATCGGGCGGCGGCCGAGCCAGTCGGGCCATCCGTCGGGACGGATCGGGACGGTAGGGGTGGCCGACGGGGGTTGCCCGGCCGGCTCTGCATCTGGCTGCTGGCCGGGCGTGGCCGAGGTGTGGTCGTCGGCCGGCTCCACACAAACGAGGCGGAGCCACCGAACCAAGCTTCGCCCCCCTTGGCCGACGAAGACCGAGTTGCCAGGTAGAGGACCGTTACGCACAGCTACATTTCCCCTGGTCGCGCGGACCCGAGCGGAGGGCCAACTTGAGGCACCGCAGGTCAGACCCGCCCTGATGCCCCGTCTTCGGCGGCAGGGAACAGCTGCGCGGCCGCCGTCACGGAACTCTCCGGCCCGCCCGTTTCCCGTTCCGCCGTTTCCGCCCCGGCGGCCTCCGGCCAACTTCGCCGCGCCGGGCCCGGATCCCGAAGCCGCAGGGCCCCTGTCCTGGGGGGGTCCCAGTAGTACGGGCCGAAAAACCAACGGATATGCCTGACCTGCGCTGATGGGGGAACCTGAAGTTTGTCGGCTGGTTCGTGTCACGGTTTCTGGGGCGTGGCTGGAACGCGGGTCAGGTCGGTGTCGTGGGGTTGAAGGGCAGGTGGTCGGCGCGGACTTCGGCGACCACGTCGCGCATTGGTCGTCGTCGGCGGCGCTGAGTGGCCTGCGGTGGCGCTGTGGGCGGTTCAGGACGCCGACCGGCACGGTGCCGAGCTGGACCCGGGAACGCGAAGATTGCCCGGATGCCGCAGGCCAGTGCCTGCGCGAAGCGCGGCCACATCGCGTGTGCTGGATGTGGCCGAGGTCGGCGGCCGCGACGGCATACCTGCGGTGAAGGCATCGACACGGGGCCCGGAGCCCATCACCGCGTGGACCTTGGAGTCAAGTTTCGGGATCGGTAACTACCGTGGACGGGTGATGTTCGAGGATCGTTTGGAAGTGCACCGGGTTGAACTGACCGGTTACTGCTATCGGATGCTCGCCTGCGGTGCCGAGGCCGAGGATGCCGTGCAGGAGACCCTGTTTCGGGCCTGGAAGAATGCTGATCGGTTCGACGAGGGCAAAGCGTGTCTGCGCACCTGGTTGCACAGGATCGCTACCAACGTCTGCCTCGACATGACCCGCAGCGTGCAGCGGCGTGCACTCGCGATGGATCTCGGCCCGTCCTCACCCGCCGGGGGTTTCCTCGGTGCGCCGTTGAGTGCCGCCGCCTTCGTGCAACCGGTCCCCGACCGGCGTGTGCTCTCTATTGACGGCGATCCGGCCGAGCTCGCCGTGCAGCGCGAGACGATCCGGCTGGCGTTCGTCGCTGCCCTGCAGCACTTGCCGCCGCGCCAACGGGCGGTGCTCATCCTGCGTGAGGTGCTCTGCTGGTCGGCGGAGGAGGTAGCGGGATTGCTCGAAACGAGCCCGGCCGCGGTCAACAGTGCACTGCAGCGTGCGCGGGCCACCATGTCCGCGCGCCACTGGCCGGGCGGAACCGGTGAGGTAGAAGAGGACCTCCTCGGACGGTACGTCCAGGCGTTCACCGCCTACGACGTCGACGGCCTCGTGGCGCTGCTGCATGAGGACGCCACGATGTCGATGCCGCCGTTCGCCTGGTGGCTTGACGGCCGGGAGGCGATCCGGGCCGCCCTGCTAGGCGCGGCCGGCATGTGTGCCGATGACCGGCTGGTCCGCACCGCGGCCAACGGCTCACCGGCGTTCGGGCAGTACCGAGACGGGCAGGCCCTGGGCCTGGTCATGCTGGATGTCCGGGACGGGCTGATCGCAGGCACGACGACGTACCTGGAGCCGTCCCTGCTCGCGTTGTTCGGCCTGCCGATGAATCTGGAGCCGCCGCGTCGTATGTAGTGCATGACCGACATCGTTGACATGTGGCACGACGAACGCGGCGCCGGTGATCCGGTGGTGCTGCTGCACGGCGGCCTGACCGACAGCCGCTGTTTCACCGGCAACCTCGACGGCCTCGCCGACACCTTCCAGCTATACCTGCCCGACCGGCGTGGCCACGGCCGCACGCCCGATGCGCCCGGCCCGATCACCATCGAGCTGATGGCGCAGGACACGATCGCGTTCCTGGAGAAAACGGTCAGTGGTCCAGCCCGACTGGTGGGCTACAGCGCCGGCGGCACGGTAGCGCTGTGGGTGGCGATGCACCGCCCCGACCTGGTCGAACGTCTCGTCCTGATCAGCGCGGTCTACGACGTCGACGGACTGATCTTCAAGCCGCAGACGGGTGGCGAGATGCCCGCCGCGATAGTCGACGACTACGCCGAGGTGTCACCCGACGGCCGTGACCACCTCCCGGTCGTCATCGGCAAGATCGTGCACGCGGCCGCTACCCAGCCGGGCCTGAGCCCGGACGACCTGTGCGCGGTGACGGCCCGGACCCTCGTCCTGGCCGGCGACGACGACCTGGTCACGCTCGACCACACGCTGGCGCTCTACCGGGCGCTGCCCACCGCCGAACTCGCCGTACTGCCGAACGCCAGCCACCTGCTGCTGATGGAACACGGCGGCGCGGTGCGCGACATGGTCCTGAAGTTCCTGACCACCAATGCCGCCCCGACATACATGCCTATCGCGCGCGCCGACCAAAACTCCCGCTGAGAGGAGCGGGGGGTCGGTCGAGACGTGCCGGAGGTACCGACCCAACCGGACGGTGCCATGCCAGCGCCATTTGCCCGGGGACGGTGCCATGTATCCGCGGACCGAACACCGTACAAGATCAATTCATGGCCGCTTACCGAACCCTGCCAGTGCTGCGCACCATGTATCGCCGCTGTTCGTGGTCCGGCGCCCCGGTCATCGGGTCGTTATCTTCGCCGCCGGGCCTCTGGTCGGGTCTATCGCAGACGACCGTCTGCGATAGACCCGACCAGGGATGATTATGGTGTTGTGGTCGCGCAGGTCGCGGGCGTGCGATGGTCTCACACTGGCCCATAACATTGGCAAAGTCACGCAACGCCCGTGTGACATGAGTTGCGATAGAGTTCCGGTCATGGGCCACAAGATCGGGTACGCGCGGGTCTCCACCGCGGATCAGAACCCGCAGCTACAGCTCGACGCCCTCGCCGGCGAGGACTGCCTGAAGACCTACATCGACACCGCGACCGGCACCAAGGCCGACCGGCCGCAATGGATGGTCTGCCTCGCGGACCTGCGCCCGGGCGACACCCTGATCATCTGGAAGATCGACCGGCTCGGTCGTAACCTGCGTGACCTCATCGACATCGTCACCGGCCTGGAGGCCAGCGGCGTGGCGGTGAAGTCGCTGACCAACGGGATCGTCGACACCACCACCGCGCACGGCAAACTCGTCTTCGGGATGTTCGCCCTGATGGCCGAGTACGAGGCCGCCCTCATCAAAGAGCGCACCCTCGCCGGCCTGGTCGCCGCACGAGCCCGGGGCCGCACCGGCGGCCGTAAACCCAAGATGACCGCCGAGCTGATCAACAAGGCGCAGCGGATGTATGACTCCCGCACGTTCACCATGGCCGAGATCGCCGCGTCGTGCGCCGTCACCCCCATGACGATCTACCGCAACATCCACACCGACAGCGTCCGAGCAGCCGTACTCGTGCCCTCGCCGCTCGACTGATCGGAACTGTCGTCCGTTACTCGCGGGTTACCTGGTGGCTGGGTTCACGTACCCAAACGGGGCCGTCATATCTACGCCGCGACCATCGGGCGTAGTGGCCGCAGGCCCTGCGCGTCGAGCTTGGCGAGTTCGGCGTCGACATCGACGGTGATGACGCCGAAGAAGTTGATGTTCTCGCTGTGCGCCGGGGAGATGTGGGTCAGGACCGCGTCCGGGATGTCGCGGCCCTGGCCGCGCAGCTGCGCCACCGCGAGGGAGTAATACTCCGTCGACCACGTCACCACGGCATTGGTCAGGACGGTCAGGCACCACGCCTGCTCGGTCTGCTGCTCCAGGTGGACTTTGCCGATGGTGCCCCGGTTGGCGTAGTGCAGGTCGCGGCGCAGCGCGTGCAAGGACTCTCCCTTGTTGAGCTGCCGGGAGATCTTGCGCCGGTAGACCGGGTCCGACAGGTACTTCGCGGAATGGATCGTGCGGCGCAGCGTGCCCCACTCCTTCAGCGCGGCAGCGAGGGTGTTCTGCCGCGACGCCGCCGACCACTTCCCGACGATCAGCGACGCGGTCGCCTCCCCGAACTTCAACGACCCGGCCATCCGCAACAGGTCCGGCCAGCAGTCGACGATGAGGTCGGCGTTGAGGCGGGTGCTCAGCAGCGGCCCGGCGTGCGGGTACCGGGCGTTGACGGCGCTCGGGGTGTCGTCGCGGCACATGGTGATCTTCCCGAGGTCGCGGATTCGCGGGGTCAACGCCTTCCCGACCAGGTCGAACAGGGCGAAGTTGATCAGCGTGACCCCGTGCGTGTCCGTCGCGTGCTCCCGGATCGGCAGGTCGGTGGCGTTGCCGAGGAAGTCGTCCAGGACGTAATGGGCCTCGCGGGTGGTCGGGACGATGACCTTCGTCCCGAACGTCGAATGCTGGTCGGACACGTGGGTGTAGGTCGACAGGCCCTGATCGGCGAAGTGGACGTTCATCGCCCTGGCGGTCAACGACTTGCCGCGTACCGGGAACCGCTGCCCGTCCGACGACGACATGGTGCCGCCGCCGAACACCCGGGCCAGCTCCAGGCGGTGGTGGTGGTTCACGATTACCGTGTTCGCCTCGCGCAGCGTCTCCTCCCGTACATACCACTCCTGCGTCCAGGCCAGCACGTCGTAGGGCACCCCACACGCCTCCGCCATCTTCACCAGGCCCAGGTTCGTGGCGTTTGCTATCAGGACCGCGAGGATGTTGCGCTTGAGTTCAGTCGACTGCGCCTGCTTGTGTCCGCCGGCGTGGGTGAAGCACCCCAGGAACCCGGTCCGATGATCCAACTCGATCAGCAGAGACGCGATCGGCGCGAACGGCAACATCCCCGCCAGTTCCTGCTTCAACGCCTTCGCCTCCGTGGGAACGTCCTCGGCCGTCAAGGGTGGGATCACCAGCCGGCCCTCGGCATCGAGCCGGACCGCACCCACATCGTCGGGAGACGACGCGGCCACTGCGCCGGCGTGAACAGGTACGTGCCCGGGTCGGCGTAGCGGCGCGAGCCCGGCACGTGCACGTCTCCAGACCGCAACCCGTCGCGCAGACCCAGCAGCACGCACAGCTCCCAGTAGTGCCGGTACGCGGTGTCGTCACCGGCCTGCCGCGCCTTGGCCAGGTAGTCCCGGAACCGGGCCGGGACGAAGCCGTCCGGCGCCGAGTCGGGAACCTTACGCCCGCCCGTACGGTTGAGCTCGGCAAGCATCGCCACGGCTTGCATCAGCTCAGCCGTGCCCGGCCCACCGTTGAAGTCGATCGCGGCGAGGACGTTCGGGGTGAACTGCCGCAGGTACGTGTACGAGGTGTCCATCGCCGAGAGCCGGCCGTGGTCACGGGGCAGCGCCGGCCATCCGGTCGCCGCGGCCTCCCGCAACACGCCCATCCCGATTTGCCCGCGCAGTAGCCCACCGACTTGATCGTCGGGGATGCCCGGGTCGGCCAGCACCGGCAGGATCATCTCCAGCAACGCCTGCCGGACCTCGCCCCGCTTACCCCGTTCGGCCAGGGCCGCGTCGGTCTTGACCTTCGCCCGCGACTCCCGGGCCGACACCGCCTGGTCGAACAACGTCACCACCTCGTCGAGCTGATCGACCGCGGACTGCGCCACCAGCGTCAGCAGGATCGGATACCGCCGTTGCTCCTCGCGCCGCTCAAGGGCCTGGTTGGTGCTGCGCCGCCCGACCGTGGCCAGGAACCGGCGACGCTCTGCCGCCAGCATCGACAGGTCCAGCACGTGCGCGTCCATCGCCCGCAAGAACTTCAGCTTCTCGATCGAGGTCTTCACCGACGACGCCGTCGCCTCCACCGCCGGCGCCGTCAGCCACGCCAGACGGGTCATGCCCAACCCGACGTCGAACCTCAGCAGCAGGTCCAGGTCTGCCATCACCTGCTCGGTCAGCAGGTGCGCGACCTTCTGGTGCGTCAACGCGGTCGCCGTGGTCCTCGCCGAGGCCACCATCTGTGTCAGGGTCACCGCACCCGGGCGGACCGTCCGCGCCGCGATCAGGTACTCGCACGCCAGGTTGAACAGTGTCGTCGGGGAGTCGTGTTCCATCGCCCGACCCAGCAGGAACTCCTCCAGTTCCTTGACCGCCACACCGTCCGACCCCGCCGGCTTCCAGGACAGGTAGTCGGTGACCAGCCGCAGATGATCGGTGCGGGTCTGCGGACGTTCGCCGTACCCGGCCAGCACCGCCGCATCGACCCGTAGCCGCTGCGCCAACCTGCCCACCGCCACGGGCGGAGCAGAACGCACGTCATCGGGTACGAACCCCAGCCACGGCAACGTACACAGCTGTACAGCCAGCCCGAGCCGGTCCGCCGGACCCCGCCCGCGCCCGGGGTCAACGAACGCCACATCCGCCGGCGTCGACGTGAAAAACCGGATCAGCTCGTCCTTGTCGATGTCCGGGAACCGCTTCAACGCCTCCAGCTGATCATCAGAGAACAGCCGAGACGCCATCGCACACCCCCACGCCGGACGGGACAAACGGCATGAACGTAGCGGAGATCATCACTACATCAGCTATGGCCCCCGGCGCGTCCGCATCAGCGCAGGTCAGGCATATCCGTTGGTTTTTCGGCCCGCACTACTGGGCCCCCGGGGGTTGGGACCGGGGAACCTGCGGCCCGTGCCGGGGGAACCCGCCCCCCGGCCCGCAAGCCACGACCCACGGAGGGGTGCGGTGCTGTCTGGAGCCGGGCATCGTTCTTACGCAGACTCACGCAGGTCGGGTGCGCGTAGTGGGGGCTGCATCACCTGTGGCCGGTAGGGGCTGCGTGACTCTCGTTAGCCTCGATCCTTCCAGTCATCGGCGGTACGCCACGGTTACTTACGGACGGGTCGGCCGCCCATCTCTGAGCCTCTCACTCGGGCGATCACGGCGATTTGCAAGCAGGGGTCAGGAGGCGGCCCATGGCGCGACCGAGCGCGCGTGCCGTTTCGCTTCACGCGGATCACTGGAGGACCACACGTCATGCGCGCGACCGGACAACCCGCACGTGGCCGAATGTCACGCAAGATCGAATGCACACTGGCGGGCCAAGGGAACGGCCAGGCTCGCCGCCCGGTGCCGGGGGCAGGAGCACGCGAAAACGGTCACTTCTCACCTGCAATCGGCACCATAGATCGATGCGTACTGATCTACGTGGGACGATGTTCGTACAGTTCGATGCCGGGGCGGTGGTGACCGGGGCAACGGTCTTCTGACTCATGCCGCTTATGTGTACGGCCAGCACGATCCGCGCCAGCCCCCCGGAAGACTTGGCGGAGAAGACAGTCACCCCACCATTCAGGGCCCCATACGAGGGCAGCGCAACCGTCCTGCTGGATACGTAACGATGTCAGTGGTCGACGTGAGCGAGCGCCTGGCGGGGACGCCGGTGGGACGCCGGTGGCTCAGTTGTGCCAGATGCAGGCGCTCATGCCAGCAGCCGCTGGGCGATCCGGGTGAATACTTCCAGGTCGGTGGCAGCGTTTCCCGGCGCTGCCGGTCACGGCTGGGTTGTAACGGTGGCGACCGTGGCCGCGATGGTCTCGATGGCGTCGATTGTTGTGCTGCTCGGCCGGACGATGAGGACGACCTTCCCTGGCTAGGGAAGCCGACGGGCAGCGACCGGTGAGCGGCAGACAGTTGTATGACCTTGTCCCGGATGTCAACCGGGCCCGGGACGTCGGCGTCTTCCTACGTAGGGTTTTTGCCGGATCGGCGGGTCATCCCAGCGAGCCGACACGGGCCGTTCTCGTATCTGCCAGGGATTTCTGATGAGCGACGGGCCCCGTCTCCACTGCATGACCGAAGAAGCGCCATCCCGTCGTATTCGGCCTGCCGCACTGATGGGCACCGCCGCGGCCGGAGAATTCGTGCTGCCCTGCCGACTTGACGAGACAGACCTGGCCGCCGATCCGGGCGATCGTTACTCACTTTTCGATGACGGCGGGGAAGTCCGCCTAGCGCCGGTCGAGAAGGCTCTGTGGCGCGGTCAGGAGGTCGGCTTTGAGCTGATCTTCGCGGAGCAGGACCTACTGACCAGGACCGCGAGCACGATGCGCGTGGCCGCTGAGCGGCGGGGCGTCATCATGACTGGCCATGGCCGATGGCAGTGGCCGGCAGTCGTTCAGGTGCTGCCGGGAAGGGCCGCCGGGCACAAGAAGGCCGCCCTCGTGCCCGAGAACTTCCTTCAGTGCCGATCCGGGGACGCAAGGGCTACCGCACGCTCAAGTTCAGCGGCTGCCCCGGCCTTGCGGAACGCACCGATGCACACAGCAAATGTTGTCCTGTACTCTCTCATCGGCTTCCTGACCCGCGCCGAGTACACGGTGGCTCTTCGCGGTATCTGCGCCCAACGGCTGATTCAGTTCCGTGTCCTGGACATCCGGCAGAGCCGGGCGCGATCAAAGGCGGTCGGGATCAGCGAGCACGTCCAAGTCCAGGCACCGACGCCATTAAGGGTACCGGCCGATCGTAAGCGGGTCGTCGGTTTCGGCTCGTACCTCAAGCGCATGGACGCATTTACGGCAGAACCGGAGAAGCTCCGGGCCCTGTCCGAGGGCCCGGCATCACCATAGGAGGGGAAGCGCGATGACCAGCAGCACCGGCCAGTACGGGATCCAGCCAGACGAGCCGACGGGACTTGCAGGACAGGGAGCGCCGGGCTTCGGCGTGCCGGGCCCGCAGCACACGGCTTACGTGCGGGACGGCCGGGGGCAGTTCACTCCGTCGGCGCCAGTAACGCACGCACCCGCGCGGTACCGCATGAGCGGCAGGCGGGTGGCTTGCGGCATCTGCTGGGCCTTCTGGACCCTTGCCTTCACCATCGGGATCTTCGCGGCTGGAAGCGTCGGCGGGTCGCTGCTGTGCCTGGTGCTCGCCCCGCTGGCGGGCTGGTACGACTACCGCATCTGGAGCGGAAAAGCACGGCGCCTGACCTTTTTCATCGTCTTCTGACGACAGGAGACAGAGATGAGCTTCAGCATCCTGGCCGTGCGCACCGGCGACGACACCGACGACACGATCTGGCCGTTGCCTGCAAGGGCACCAGGCGGACTCCTCACCGAAGCCGAGCCCGGCGATGGTCAGAGTATCGTCTGCATCCCGGTCGCCGCCGTGTCGGTCAGTGCGGTCACTGATTCGGGTACCGAGCGGGTAATGTCCCTGGGCGGGCTCACCGCCTGGGCGTGCATCACCGACTCGCGGGTAATCTTCGCGGCGTCGAAGTACGACAAGGGATCCAGCTGGGCCGGCTGGGGGCCTGTGGGGCTCACCGTGGCAGTCGCCGCGACCGGCATCAGCAAGGCCAGGGCAGCTTCCCGAAGCCGAGGCAAGATCCTGGCCGGGCAGATCCGCTACCCCTGGCTGCGCCAGGCGGGCGCGAGCCTCCAGGAAGGCCGCAAGGGGGCGAACCGGATCCGGCTCGGCTACGCGACCCGCGAGCAGGGGACGCGGCCGGCCTCGTTCGTCCTGGACATGCTCCTGCCTTGGGGGACCGTCAGCCCGGTCGATGCGGCCCAGGACATCGCCCGCCGCTGCGCCGCCTACCGGCTGAAGAACTACCCGCAGCTCGATGACAACAAGCGCGCGAGGCTCACCGAGCTGGCGTCGGTGACACTGGCGCCTCCCGCCTCGGCTGACAGGTACACCATCGTGGTGATGCCCGACTTCTACTACGTCATGGAGGCCACCGCCTTCCCGGCAGGACGCGCAGGTTGAGGAAGACTAGAGCCTGCCCCGACAGCGCGGCGCAGCCTGGAGGCCGGGCTCGCCGCCCTCGCCGAGGCTCCCTGAGCCGTCCCGGCACGCGGCTCCGGGATTGGTGCCGTGCTGACGGAGTCCGGAGAAGCCATGGCCCTAATCGGCACCACATACGGGAAGGCGTCATGGTCAACCGCATCATCGCTGGAACAGCAGTTCTCATGGCGGCTCTGCTTGCTGCATGCGGGACATCCGCGCATGCTCCGGCCGGTTCACCTACGGGCGCAGGCCCGGTAACCGCTTACGTCGTGAGCGGCGATGGCGCAGTGACCCCGATTAACACCGCCACCAAGAAAGTCGGCCCGCCCATCCCGGTCGGGGGCGAACCCAAGGCTGCGGCGATCACGCCGGACGGGAAGACCGTGTATGTCGCTGACAGCAACGGGAACACTGTGACGCCGATCAGCACCGCCACGAACAAGGCCGGCCCGGCCATCACCGTCGGCAACAGCCCCAATGCCATCGCGATCACTCCTGACGGGAAGACTGCCTACGTTGTCAACTTCCTCTCTGGCACCGTCACGCCGATCAGCACCGCCACGAACACCGCCGGCCCGGCCATCACCGTCGGCAACAGCCCTTATGCCATCGCGATCACTCCTGACGGGAAGACTGCCTACGTCACCAATAACGGTGGAGCAAGCGGGAATACGGTGACCCCGATCAGCACCGCCACGAACACCGCCGGCCCGGCCATCACCGTGGGAACCGGTCCGTGGGGCATTGCGATCACCCCGGACGGGAAAACCGTCTACGTCGTCAACAATGTTTCGGCCACGGTGACCCCAATCAGCACCGCCACGAACACCGCTGCCCCGGCCATCACCGTCGGGAGTGAACCCCAGTCGATTGCGATCACCCCGGACGGGAAGACCGCCTACGTCGCCAACAGCAACGCGGACACCGTGACTCCAATCAGCACCACCACGAACACCGCCAGCCCGGCCATCACCGTCGGGAATATCCCCTACGCCATCGCGATCACTCCGGACGGGAAGACCGCCTACGTCCCCAGCGGCGCGGACACGGTGACCCCGATCAGCACCACCACCAACAAGGCCGACCCGGCCATCGCGGTCGCAAGAGACCCCGTCGCCATCGCGATCACCCCGGACGGGAAGACTATCTACGTCGTCAACACCAACGCCGACACGGTGACCCCGATCAGCGCCGCCGCGAACAAAGCTGACCGGGCCATCCCGGTCGGGAATGACCCCCAGGACATCGTGATCACGCCGTAAAATCGCGTCCTGCCATCAGGCTCGACGCACGCTAGGCAGTCTTCAGACACGTCTGCGCGCACCGGCCCGCGCGCCGCTGAACCCTGCGCGCAGCCGGTGGGTCCGACCGGGACATCGCCGGGGTGCGGTGCCACCTGACGTCTTCGAACGGGACAGTGCCGGGCGGAAGAGAGGCGGGGACCGAGTGCAGCTGCCGGCGCAGCGATGCCACCTCCTCAGCTCAGCCAGCCCGGGACCGCCATAGCGGCGTCGTTATCCAGCGACCCTGGTGAGGTGGCGGTAGACGGTGGGACGGGCAACGCCGAACTCCGCGGCGATTTCGGCGACGGTATACCGCCGTTTCCCGTCCTCGCCGGTCTCCTCATACATCTGTCGTGCCAGCTTGACCTGGCGGGGGCCGAGTTTGGGTTTCTGCCCGCCGGTCCGGCCGCGGGCCCGTGCCGCGGCCAGGCCGTTCATCGTCCGCTCAGACATCAGGGCGTGCTCGAACTCGGCGATCGCGCCCAGGATCTGGAAAAACATCCGCCCTACCGCGGTGGAGGTGTCGATGCCCTGGTCAAGGACCACCAGGTCCACGCCCCGGTCTAGGAACCGATGATGACAGTCAGCCTGTGACGGCGGGCCGTGACAGCGAACGCGGCAAGACCGCCCGTCACAAGGAACAGTCGCTGCGTGTAGACCGCCCGGCAAGCCGGGACAGGCCGACTGCTGTCCGGACCGAGGGGCCGCAGCCTAAATCCCAGTCGGGCCATATCCAGCTCCCACGAGAGGGACTCGGCGATGTCGGCGATGTCCAACGACGGGCTCGCCCAGGCTGCGGCCGAGGGACGGCACGGCGGCCGGCGGCCGGTCATCTCCAAGGACATGGTGCGCATCGCGCTCGGCCGCCGTGCCGACGGCGAGTCTGTCGCCAGCATCGCCAGGGGCCTGACGTACAAGACCGCCAGCGGCGACGCGCGGACGGTCTCACGCCGCGCCCTGTACAACGCGTTCAAGGCTCACGACGCCGACCGAACCGAGTCCGCATAGGCCCTGAACAGCGCATTCACACGCCCAAGATCGGGTCACGGCCCCTTTCTGCCGTATTCCTCACGTTCAGGCCCTCGTGGATCTCCCGGCGTAGTTCGACGCGGGGGCCGGCTCACTCCAGGCCAGGGCCCAGGAGATCAGGGATCGGGCTCATCCCGATCGCGGAGCGGAGACGGGCGGCGCGGCGGCCGGCGCTGACCAGCAGGGCGGTGGCCGCATCCAGCGACTGCACGCTTCCGCGAGGGTCGTCGTCGACGGTGACCGCCCCCAGAAAGGACAGCAGTGCCTCGGTCGCGGCCGAGGCCGGGACGGCGAGGTCCCACATCAGCTCCACCGGTGAGTTCTCCGGCTCCTCGCCCCGGCCTTCCTCGTCGTCCTCATCGCCGTCGCCGTCGTGGGCGTCGGCGCCGGTGAAGGCGCGGGCGAGGGCCTGGACCCCGGCGTGCAGCCGCTGGGAACGCCAGTAGGTCACCGCCAGCATGGTGAGGGCGGCCTTGGCGGTGGCCAGGTCGTAGGTGCCCTGATGGCTGGCGACGTCGTGGCCGTCGGGCAGGCGCCCGCCGCCCGCCTTGGAGGCCGCGTGCTCGGCGGCGACGGCCTGCTGCTCGGCCGCCGCGACCAGGGCCCGCGTGAGGTGCAGGGCGGCCAGCTCCGGCGGGGCATCGCCGACGTCGGTGACCGTGCCGAGCAGGGCCAGCGCCTCGGCCAGGGTGCCGGTGTCGGCGAGCGGGGCGGGCGTGGCGGCCACTGTCAGTCCTCTTCCTGGTCGGCGGCGGGGTCGCGCAGGTCGCGGAGCCCTTCGCCCAGGTCAGGGCGGTGAAACGGGTAGAAGCCATGGAAGTTTATGTGCTCGAACCCCAAAGGAGACAAACGGGCGCGGATCTCCGGGCTGATCCGGCCGCCCCTGATGCCCATCGCCCCGGCCTCCAGCTGCTTCACCGCCGCGTCGATATACAACGAATTCCACCAGGTTATGGCGTTGAGACCGAGGCCCAGCGCGCCCAGCTGGTCCTCCATCCCCCGCTCGTACCCGCGCATGAGGCGGCCGAGGTTGCCGAAGAAGACGCGGCGGGCCAGGAAGTGGCGGGACTCGCCGATGTTGAGCTGGGCGCCGATCATCCTGCGGTACTCCTCCACGTGGATGACCTGCAGCAGGTGCAGCGTCTTGAAGATCCGGCCGTAGTGGGCGAAGGCGCTGCCCAGGCCGGTGAGGCGGCCGTCGGCCATCATCATGCGGATCAGGTCGTAGGCGCGGACCTGGTTGGTCGCCAAGGATCCGGCCACCCGCACCATGTCGTCCCAGTGCTGCACGATGGCCGGCAGCGACACCCGGCGCAGCCCGAGCGTGTTGAAGTCGCCCCACCCGTTGACGGCCTTGGCGTCCCGGGTGAGTTCGCCCTCCAGCATCGCGGTGTCGGCCCACCACAGCTGGGTGTCGGTGATATCGGCGTGGCGGGGCGCGAACTGGTAGCCGCAGATCGCGAAGAGGCCGTACACGATGTCGGAGTAGCTGCCCTGGTCCGTCGTGATCACCTCGGGGTGCTCGGTGGCGTCTAGGCGGTGGATGGCGTCCAGGATGAACAGCGAGTCCCGCAGCGTGCCCGGCACCAGCAGGCCCCCGAGCCCCATCACCTTGTCCGACACGGCGTTCAGCCAGGTCGAACCGCGTGGCCGCTTGCCGACCCCGAAGTAGAGAGGCGACGGGCGGGCGTGCAGGGACCGTACCGGCACCACGAACCGCATCCCGTCCACCGAGGCCACCAGCCCGCCGCCCCAGTCATCGGTGATGCCGATCCCGGCCTGCCTGGCCACCAGGCGGGCCGAGGCCGCGGCAATGCCCTCGCCGTGGAAGTAGCCCTTCTCCACCCCCAGCAGCCGGTGCTCGGTCAGCGCCGCCGCCCCCGCCTTGGCCACCGGCACCAGGCCGACGTTGCACGAGCGCGCTACCGTCAGCCCGGCCAGCGAGATGTCCAGGTCGTCACGGCGCAGAGGCGATCCGGAGATGTGCTCCATGCAGTCGAACATGCCGGTCCTGCCGTGCGTCTCCAGCAGCAGCTCCGGGTAGTCGATGCGGGGCAGCATCGCCTGCACCGCGTCGTGGACGGCTTTGAACCCCTCGGGCAGCGGCGCTGCCTCCAGCCGCGACATGTGCAGCTTGCCGCCCTTGATGCTCACCGACGGATTCGCCGCCAGCCCGGCGGCGACCTGGGTGTAGGCGTCGTCGACCAGGCCGGCCAGCTCCCGCAGGTGAGCGCGCGGGTCGGCCTCCAGCCCCAGCACGGTCAGCACGCTCGTGCGCTCACGCACCCACAGCCGCTCAGGGATCAGGGCGGCCCGCGGGTTGCCCCACCTGTCCGCGCCGACCGCGTACACGTCGCGGCGTCGCAGCGCCGAATGCAGGGCCTCCAGGATGCAGAACACATAGGCGGGCCTGTCGATCAGCGACGGATCCAGCTTGGGATTGCCGAACACCAGCCTCCGCCACGACCCCGTCACCAGGTCCTCGAACCCCTTGACGTGCTCGGCGCCGGGCTTGCGGGCCGCGGTCACCCGGGGCAGCGCCTTCACCGCCGCGACGATCTGCGAGCCGACCGCCGTCGATCCCACGGGACCACCGACGCCAGCTGCTCCAGGAACGGCCTCACCGTGGCGTACCGCTCCATCAGCTCCACCCGCCACTCCAGATCACCGTCGTCCTCGGCCGACGGCAGCGGCAGCAGCTCCGCGACCGTCTCCAAGGCGGCCTCCAGCTGCTCCCGGGACACCACCTGCACGACCGCGTCGACCACCTCGGTCGCCGTGGTGTCCTTCTCCGCACCGTCCTGCCCGACCTTCGTCTGCGGGGTGTCCCGCACGATCGCCCACGCCGCCGCCAGCCGGGCCGCCGCCACCCGCAGCCTCGGCAGGTTCCTCAGCTTCTCCTTGTCGGCAGCCCGGCCGGCCCGCGACAGCAGCCTGGTGGACATCAGCAGGTCGAACAGCAGCAGGGCGTCGTCGACCGAGACGCCCTCCAGATGCCGCACCGTCGCCAGCAGCGTGGCGGCCCACGCCACTGAGCTGATCAACAGCGGCGTCTCCATCGAGGTCGTCCGCCGCCGCCTCGGCCACGCCTCCACCGAAACCACCCAGGCCTACACTCTGCTCGCCGACCAGGTCGCCGACGGCGCGAGTCGCGACGCTGACCCCGCGTTAAGCCGGCGGCGTGCCTGCACCGTGATGCCGCCGTCGTAGACGTGGTCGTGCACCTGGTCCTGTTCCGTCGGCTTCCTCCGCGAACATATAGCCGCTACGCTGACGGATTGCCGTCACCTCCCGGGTGGCGCTCCACGGGGTTCGGGGGCAAGCGGCATGAGAGTCGGCATTATCGGGGGATCGATCGCCGGATGCGCGGCGGCGGCGCTCCTGCACCGGGCCGGCCACGATGTAACCGTCTTCGAGCGGTCCGAGTCCGGCCTGGTGAGCCGGGGTGCCGGGATCCTCATGGTCACCACCTCGTGGCAGGACATGACGGCGCGAGGCATCCTCGACGGGACCGTTCCCGCCTGCCGGGCCGGCTACTCCCGGTTCGTCACCCGTGCCGCCGGGACCGGCCGGCAGCGATGGCTGGGCGACGTCCAGATGAGCTCCATGCTGTTCAACTGGGCTCATCTGTACCAGTCATTCCGGCGGCGCGTTCCTGATGGTCTGTACCGCGGCGGCGCGTCCGTCGAGCGGATCGAAGCGACACCGCACGGCACGACGCTGCACCTTGCCCCAGGCGGTTCACCGGACTTCGACCTCGTCGTGTGCGCCGACGGGTACCGCTCGCTGGGACGCGGGCTCATTGACCCCGGCGCCGCGCCTGCCTACCGGGGCATGGTGCTGTGGCGCGGGCTCATCCCCGAGCGCGACATCCGCGCCGGTGCCCTCGGCGGCTGCGATCTCCTGCGGCCCGTGTACCCGGGGGGCCACGGGGTCGCGTACTACGTCCCCGGGCCCGGGCAGAGCACCGAACCAGGAGAACGCCTTCTCATGTGGGGCTACTACCTCCAGGTTCCCGAAAGCGCCCTGGCCTCGGTGCTCGTCGACGACCAGGAGCGGCAGCAGTCCGGCTCGGTACCGTTCGGGAAAGTGCACCCGGAGGTCAGGGCGGCCCTGGAGTCCCGCCTCGCGGGCCTGCTGCCCTCGCCGCTGTTCGAGCTGGTGCAACAGAGCGGCAACTCTTCAATCCAGGCCATTTACTCCTTCGTGCCCCGCAGCTACGCACGCAACCGCCTCTGCCTAGTCGGCGATTCCGGCACGCTGTGATGCCCAGCTCCAGGCCGCTGCCCAGGTCATTCCAAACACTGAAGGCATCGAGCGGAGCTACGTGTTCGGCATGCCAGACCTCACTGCCATGCCGACCACGGCGGCCAACGACTGGATGTCCGCAGCCTATTCCGGGCTTCCGGTCACCCTCCCCGGCGTGTGACCGGAAAACGGCAGAGACCGAAGTCCTTCACCACTGTCGACACACCACGTGATTCTGGTAGACGAGGGTGGCCCTGGATGCTCCTCTCATCCGTGATATCCCGGGTGGGCAGTGCTCTGGCGGGCCTGCCGGACTCGGCATCCGCAGAAATGCTCCAACGGGCAAACGTTGCCAGTCGCGGCACTAACCATCCGGACGCCGATCGCCCCGGCGACATCAGAACGGCCAGTGGCGCTAACAGCGTTCCCCGAGGGGCCTTAACGCCAACCGCCGTTCCGTCCGTTGTCGCTCAACCCCCGGGGGCCGGGAACCGGGGCCCGGCGATTCGATCCGGCATCCAGGCGCGGGACGTGTGGTTTGTCATGGCCGGGCCGGGCGGATGTCACCGGGACTGGTGATGGCGGGCACGGGCGGGAATCCTGGTTCGCCGCGATGCTGGACCTGTGAGCCCGGGTTCATCCCGGGACGTGACTGAACGGAGTCTGCCATGAAGAACCCGCAACATGCTGGATCTCAGGATGATCGTGCCGGTACTGGCTGGGTGCGCCGCTGGTGGACCGGGGAGAAGCTCAGCGTGCGCCTGTTCGAGGTGGCGTTCGTTCTTGTTCTGGCGATGGCGATGGCGTGGGCGGAGTGGTTCGGGTCCCCTGACCAAGCTGCCACGTGGTCCACGGTGGTGATGTCCATCGCTGGCGTCGGCGCAGTTGCCCCTGGGAAGCGGCGGTCTTGGATGTCACGATCCCGTTGACGGGATTTGCCGGCCTGCGGCCGGCCTGGCAGCGGCGAGCCGTCGCGACCGCGGGTGCAGGTCGCGGTGGTCGCGGTCGCTGCGTCCGGCGATGGTTCCGCCTGCCCGTCCGTACCCGCTGATCGTGCCATGTCGGGAGCTGCGGGTCTGCTCCGATCTTGACCGGCTGCTGGTGAACGATGCCGGGCTGGGAATGACGAGGCTGGCGTGGCTGACCAAGCCGGCAGTGGAGGCGACCGCGAGCGCGGTGCTGACCCGAACGGCAAGACCCAGCCGGTCAGCCGGGCCCCGGCCACGTCCCGGGTCCACGAAGCCCACATCCGCCTGCGTCAGCGTGAAGTACCGGATCAGATCGTCTCTGCCGATGTCAGGAAACGAGCGCAGCTGCTCCGGCTGCTCCGCGGAGAACATCCTCGCCGCCACCGCAACCACCCCCACCCACGCACGGGCAAAACCGTACGAACCGTAGTGGCCGCGATCAGCCCCCGTCCGCCGAAACGCACTTAACCTCTGGTTGGTGATATCCGACCAAAATTTCCTGCTTGCTACTCGGACCCCATCTGGGCACAGCCATGGGACTGGCTGCCCTGCCTTACCTTGGCCGCACCCCTAGCCGGCTTCGCGCGCCGCCATGCGGGCCTGCTCCAGCTGATCGACGCTGACAGGACCGGCCCCAGGCAGGCCCGTCAGCGTCCACGCCTGCTGTGCCCGCGCCACGTCGCCACCCGCCTCTTGCAGGACCACCTTCTTCGCTGTGGTGTTGGGCACGGTCCCGTCAGCACCGAGATCCATCACATGCGCCAGCATCCGGACCGACTGGTTCCGCTGCCCCGTCTTCCGCTCGTTGTACCGGTAGACCAGGACCCAGCGTCCTTCGAGCGAGCGGGCCCGCTCGATCAGCGCGTGCCCGCGATCGGTGTCCTTCTGCTCGGTGCGGATCGGCTCGCTTTCGCCCGACGGCAGGCGCAGCGTGAGCAGCCCGCGTCGGCTCGATTCCTCGATCTCGACCTTCTCAAGGAACGCGATGAAGGTTCGCGCCGACTCCAGCCGTTCGATGTCCTGCCTTGCCTGCTGGGCGATCAGGTGCAGATCCACAGTCAGGGCGTGCACCCGGCGCCCCCAGGCCGCTTCTTCACCTTCCGGACACGGCCCCGCAGCCTGGGCAGCCGCGATGACGAGGCTGTAATGGCTGTTCTCCACGCCGCCCATTATCGCCTGCGGGCTGACGTTCGCGGGCGCAGCAGGCGTGCGCCCGGGCCAGCACTAACCGAGCATCCGTTCCAGGAGCGTTTGCAGCCGGCGTTGCTCCGCGGGAGCGAGCTTGCCGGTCAGCGGCGACAGTGACCGCCCGATGTGGCCGTAGAGACGCTCGGCCAGGGCTGCCCCGTCCGGGCTGAGGGACACCTCCACAGCGCGGCCGTCGCTGGCGCTGGGGACCCGTTCCAGCAGCCCTCTCTTCTCGGCGCGGTCCACGAGCCCGGACATCGTCGATTTCTCCAGCCCGAGGTAATCGGCGAGCGCCGTCATCCTGACCCGCCGGTCCCGCAGGATCGCGAGCACCCGCAGCTGGGTAAGAGACAGATCGTTATCGGCGCCCACCTTGTTCAGCACCGCCATCGTGACGAACGAGGCCTGCACCAGCGCGTCGACCAAGTCGTCTTGCTCCGTCGCGCGGACCGGCTCTGGCTGCGATGTCACCACGTCAGGAGCTTACTTGACTCAGTTCGTATTACCAACTAATTTTAGTTCGCACCACCAACTAAAAACGGAGGTGAGCATGAAAGCCGCTGTGGTTAACTCGTTCGGCACCGCTCCTCGTTATCAGGATTTCCCTTCCCCCTCCCCCTCCCCCGGTGGCGACGACACGGTCATCGACGTGATCGCCGCCGGGCTCCACCCTCGCGTCCGGTCCCAAGCCAACGGGTCGCACTACACCAGCACCGGCGAACTGCCGCTCGTACCAGGCATCGACGGCGTAGGGCGCGGGCCGGACGGGCTGCTGCGCTATTTCATCCTCCCGGACGTGCGGGTAGGCGCGATGGCTGAACAGACTGTTATCGACCCCCGCCGCAGCATCGTCCTGCCCGAGGACAGCGACCCCATCGCGGTCGCCGCGGCCATGAACCCGGCCATGTCCTCCTGGGTCGCGCTACGCCAGCGGGTGGCGTTCCAGGCGGGGCAGAACGTCCTCGTCCTCGGGGCCACAGGTAACGCTGGCCGGATGGCCGTTCAGGTCGCGAGCCTGTTCGGCGCAAACCAGGTCATCGCCGCCGGGCGCGACGCCGGCCGGCTGGCGGCCCTGCCCGGACTCGGCGCCACCGGCACCGTCCCGCTCGACGGGGAGGCCGCCACCGTCGCCGAACGACTCGGGCCGGCCGCCACCGATGTTGATGTCGTGATCGACTACCTCTGGGGCGCCCCGGCGGCGGCCGCGATGGTCACCCTGGTCACCGACCGCGCTGACCGCGGCAAGCTACTGACCTGGATCCAAATCGGTTCGGTCGCGGGGCCGACCGCATCGGTCCCCTCGGCCGCGCTTCGCGCCGCTCGCCTCCAGATCGTCGGCAGCGGACAAGGCTCCGTCAGCACCCGCGAAATCCTCGCCGAACTCCCCGCCCTCGCCCAGGAGATCACCAGCGGAACCTTCGCCGTTGACGCCCGGCCCACGCCACTGACCGAGGTCGAACGAGCCTGGGCTGATGCCGCGCATACCACCCAGCGCATCGTTCTCACCCCGCAGCCCTAGTCGGGTGAGACCTGAGAAGCTGCTGCATCTACGGATTTCCTTGCGAAAGTGATCGGACGAGGCTAACGTACAACCACATGGTTGTACTTCGAAAAGAGAGCGAGGAGTCGCTCAACCAGCTC
>Ga0224557_1000128_pt1 | contig 86497 bp, 75 predicted proteins | sample 714S31014metaG_FD_180677 | JGI IMG/M metagenome (GOLD analysis project Ga0224557, IMG submission 180677) | Peat soil microbial communities from Stordalen Mire, Sweden - 717 S3 10-14 | ecosystem: Environmental > Terrestrial > Soil > Wetlands > Peat | place: Sweden: Norrbotten County, Stordalen...
ATGGACGCGGTCGAAAACGCCTTGGAACAACGCCTCTGCCAACTGGAATCCTCACCCGCCCAAATCCAATCCCTCACCGGTTTTGATTGGATTGTTAATATTAGATTGAATGCAAAATAGTATGAGATGCGTGGAAACGAAGACCGTCCGGCTGCCCGGATCGCCGGATTGATACGCGCCGATGACGGTCTCAATAAATTCGCGGCGCACGATGGGATCCAGCCCGGAGGTCGGCTCGTCCAGCACCAGCAGTTCCGGTTCGGGACAAATCGCACCAACCAACGCGAGCTGTGTCTTCTGGCCTTTCGATAGATTGCTGGTCTTCTGGTTCGGGTCGAGTTGAAAGCGTTTCAGCAGGTCGGCCTCGATGTCACCGTTCCAGTGTTTGCGGAACGAGGCGAGATATTCCAGCGTGCCGCGCACGGTCATCCACGGATAAAACGCCACCATGTCCGGCACATAGGTGAGGCGCGATTTCACAGCCACTTCGTTGCGCTGCGGGTCGAGTCCGAACACGCGCGCGGTGCCGGAGTTGGGCCGGAGCAGGTTCAACAGGCATTTGATGGTCGTGGTCTTGCCCGCGCCGTTGCGGCCGAAGAAGCCGTAACATTTTCCGGCGCGGACGGTCAGGCTCAGGCCATTGACGGCATCCAGCTTGCCGTAACGGCGGGTCAGGTTTTTGATTTCGATGACGGGAGTGTCAGTGCTCATAGCGTATCCTTTTAAAAATTGAAATGGGATGGGAAACATTGAACGCTGAACATCGAACATCGAACATCCAATGAACCGCTCGTACGGAAATCATTCGATGTTCAGCGTTCGATGTTCGATGTTCGGTGTTCATTTGTCTTCTCCTTCCTTTGCCTTGCGTTCGAAGTAATCAAGCCGTTCCTTGACCAGGGCCAGGAATTTTTCGCGGTCCACCTGCAGGTGATGCGCCATGACCACGGCCTCGTCAATTTCCGCCGCCAGCAGTTTCTGGCGGACCTGTTTGTTAAACGGAGAATCGCTTTTTTTCAGAAAGCAGCCCTTGCCGGGGATCGTCTCGATGACGCCCTGCCCCTCCAGTTCGGCATAGGCCTTGGCGATGGTGTTGCGGTTCACGCGCAGTTCCTCGGCCAGCGGGCGGATGGACGGCAGCGGTTCGCCGGAACGCAACGCGCCCGAAGCCGCCGCGTAGCGGATCTGGTCCACCAGTTGCAGGTAAACCGGCTTGCCGGACTTGAAATCAATCTGAAAAATCATGGCTGTCTTTTACTGTCATAGAACAGTATGACAGTTGGCGGCGAACGTCAAGAAGAATTTTTGAGGTGTGAAATTTAGACTGTGGAGCGCCGGCTTCCAGCACGGCGTGATGCTGAAACCGGCCTTATAACGCCGTGCCGGAGGCCGGCGCTCCCTCCAAACCATGACACCGTTGATTTGCTGGACAATACACTAATCAGCGGATGATTTGTAAAACAGCCTCGACCACGCGCTCGGTGCTGATGCCGTTCAGGCAGCGGAAATCAATCGGGCATTTGCGCAAAAAGCAGGGTGAACACGGGGCGTCGGATTTGAGCAGCCGGTGCTGCGGGTCGCCCGGCAGGCCCGGCCCGGTGAGTTCCGGCGACGTGCTGCCGAAGGGGACGACGACCGGGGTGCCCAGCGCGGCGGCCACGTGCATCGGGCCGGAATCGTTGGTGAGCAGCACGCGGCAAATTTTTAGCAGCGTCATCAACTCGCGGAGGGAGGTCTTCCCGGCCAGATTCCAAATTGCAGATGGCGGGCTGGCCATGGCGGACTCGATCCGGTTCGCGATGTCCACATCAGCCTGGCCGCCGAAAACCAGCCAGGTACAGTTGGTCCGTTTTTGGATTTCACTGGCGGCGGCAATGAATTTTTCCATCGGCCAGCGTTTGGCCGGCCCGTATTCCGCGCCGGGATTCAAGCCCAAGAGCGGCCGCTCAATTTTACTCAGGTCGAATTTCTTGTTCATGGCTTCAATTTCACCGGGAGTCACAAACAACCGCGGCGTCAGCGGTTCCGGGTTGGCGCCCAGCGCAGCAACGAGATGCAGATACTCGTGAATCTGGTGCGCGTTTGTTTGTAGGACAGGCATCCTGCCTGTCTCCAAATTGTTTTTGATTTGATTAGAGACAGGCGTGACGCCTGTCCTACGGCGGATTTCTGCCACCGACAGTTTCCGCATCGTTACACTATCAAGGCGTGATGCAATGGCCTGTGTCAGGAAAAAGTTGCGCCACGGGCGCGCATGGCCGATGCGTTGCGGAATTCCCGCCAGCCAGACTTCGAGCGCCGAACGGGGTGAGTTTGGGAATACCAGTGCGAGGTCGTATTTGCCCGCCCGTAATGTTTTGCCGACGGAAAACACGCTTTCGCCCGGCGCGAACGGAATGGTTTCGTTGACGGCGGGATGATTGGCCCACAAATCGGCAAGCTTTTCCGGTGCCAGCAGGGCAATGTGCGCATCGGGAAATTTTTCCCGGAGTCGCAGCAGCGCCGGCGTGGTCATGACCGCATCGCCCAGCCAGTTGGTGCTGCGCACCAGAACACGGCGACCCATCTTCACTTCGCTTCGACGTGGCAAGGGTGGAAGATGGGATGGCGGGGTTTCCATTTTCTATCCTCCATCTTCCATCTTCGCTTTCGTTTCCGCCGCCTTCCAGCGGCGATGGACCCAGAACCAGTTGGCCGGGTCGCGGCAGACGGCGGCTTCAAAAGCGCGATTGACGTCGCCCATGATTTCCCCGGACGGACGGGGATGGTTGTTTTCATGCGTGGGAATTTTTTCGCCGAGTTCGATCCGCCATTTCGCCGGGGCGACGCGGTAGCAGAAGCCGGTGAAGAGTTCGCACTGATAACGCAAGGCCAACACGGCGGGCGCAAGCGTGGTGGAACAGTCATGGCTAAGAAACGGCGCCCGGAGGCCGTTGGAGCTTTGGTCGGCGAGCAGGCCAAGAAGGATTCCTCCCCGGTTCATCGCGGTGCGGAGCAGCGGACCGTCGGCGCGGCGCTCGAAGTAAAGGCAGCCGCTGCGCGTGCGCAAATCCTGCATGAGGCGGTTGAACGCAGGGTGCTTGAGTGCGCGGTAGGTCGTGGCGCTCTGGTAATCCGGCCGGACGTCCTGGATTCGCGCGTTAAGCTCGAAGTTGCCGAAGTGGCCGATGGCGACAACGGCGCTGTGCGGCGGCTGGTCGCCGGATTTTTGCGGCAGGCGTTCAATGCCGGCGAATTCGACATGCGGGCGCAATTCGTCAAAAGTCATCGCGGCGGTTTTGATGGCGCCGGCGTAATTTTCGCCAATGCGCCGGAAATTTTCCCGGGCGAGCGCGCGGATTTCCTCCGGCGATTTTTCTCCGCCAAAACACATCGTCAGGTTTTTCAGCGCCACGCGCCGGTGCCGCGCATCGAGCCAGAAGGCCAGCCCGCCGCCCGCGCGACCGAGGCGCGCGACGAAGGGGAGCGGCAACGCCTGAATCACCGTGACGAGTGCGCGCGCGAACCAATAAATCAGCGTGTCCATTTTCAGCGGAAGCAGATTTTGCGGACGCAGTCCTGAAAGTCGTTGGCGCCGCTGACGATTTGGATTTCGACGCGCATGAAATAGATCGGCAGGTCGCGCCGGTCGATTTTGGGGAAACGCACGGCGTCCTTTTGGGTGGTGATGATGGTGGTGGCCTGGCGTTTCTTGCCGCGATTGATGACGTTGAGAATTTCCTGCTGGGTGAAGCGGTGATGATCGGCAAAGCGTTTGGAATAAACCAGTTCCGCGCCGAGTTTTACGAGGCTTTGCTCGAAACTTTCCGGTTGCGCGATGCCGCTAAGCGACGCGACTTTATGCCCTTGCAGAAAATCCAATTTGCGCCGCTGGCCGGTGAACACATCTTCGAGGAAAAGCGGATGATGCACACATTCGATGATGGCGGCTTCGGAATTGAATTCGGCAATGCGCCGGCGGAGTTCGGCGGTCTGGCCGTCGCTTTTGGTGATGAAAATCGTCTGGGCCCGCGCGAGGTGCGACGGCGGTTCGCGCAACGTGCCGCGCGGGAGCAGATGTTCGTTGCCGAATGGCTGCTGCCGGTCAATCAGCACCACGTCGTGCCGGCGCCCGCGCAAATCCCAATACTGAAAACCGTCGTCGAGCAACAGTGTGTCGCAGCCGAATTTTTCTATCGCATAACGTCCGCTTTTCACGCGGTTCTTGTCCACGAGCACGACGACGTCCCGAAGATTGGACGCCAGCATGTAAGGTTCGTCACCGGCCATTTCCGAATCGAGCAACAGTGATTTGCCGTCGGATACGACGCGCGGCGGGGTCTGGTCCTCCCGCAAAAAGATTTTATTGAGCAGCCACCGGTGAAACGGCGGCGGTTTGGAACGATAACCGCGTGAAAGAATCGCGACGGTGCGCCCGGCGTCGCGCAATTCGCGGGCGAATTTTTCCACGACCGGCGTTTTGCCCGTGCCGCCGACGGTCAGATTGCCGATGGCGATGACCTGGACGCCCAGCGTCTTGTCGCGGAGGATGCGCACATTATAAAGCCAGCGGCGCAATTTGACGCCGACCTGGAAAATCTTTGAGCTGCCAAACAAAACCGCGCGCATCAACACCGCCTTGGTGTCGCGGCGTTCGCCGAAGATGACTTCGAGGGCAAAGGTTTCAAGGCTTTCCGCCCAGACCCGGAATTTTTCGCGCATGCCGCATCAATGTGCCAAGTCGGCGGGCGTGCGGCAAGAATTGGCGGCTGGAATAAGTGGAACGAGACCATTGGCGGACTGCACGGCTGGGAAAATGACTAATTCCTAAATCCGAATGACTAAAAGAATGACGAATACTGAAGCCCGAATTCGGCATTTAAACCTTTGGACATTCTTTCGTCATTAGGGCTTCGTCATTCGTCATTCCATTGGCAGGTTGCGTCAAGAAAACCCGCCAAGACCGGCTTGCAAGAACGCTTGCCCGCCAGTCAAGCCAGCCGTCAAAATCCCATCCGCGCGATTTCGCTTTGCAGCGCGGCTTGAAATTGCTGCACGTCGGCGGCGGACGGCTTGTAACCCTGTTGCTTCGGCACGACGCCCAGCCGCCCCGTTTGATCCAAATACCAGTCGGCCTGCTGGCCGTCGCTGAACGTGACCTTGCCGCTGACAATCGCGCCGGGCCGCGCCAAATGATCCACTGTCACAGACACACCGCCGGTCGCGCCCGCCGGCCCGGCGGGTGGCGGAGCGCTTTTCTTGTCGGCGGGTTTTGCCGCCTCGGCAACCGGCGCGGCAACCTTGGGCGGTTCCGGATCTTTCGGCGTCAATTTCAAATCGTCCACCAGGAAACGCACTTCCATGTAAGTGAGCTTGAGGTTGAACTCCGACATGAGCCGGGTTTGAATTTCGGAAAGTTTCGCACCGTCCGCAATCCAGGCGGCGACTTTCTGGCGTTGGGCTTCGTCCAAATTCATAAGTTGTCCGCGGTTACGCGGCCTTGGTGATCCAATCGTAGCCCTTCGCTTCGAGTTCGAGCGCGAGCTGTTTGTCGCCGGACTTCACGATGCGGCCATCGTAAAGCACGTGGACGAAATCGGGAATGATGAAATTCAACAGCCGCTGATAATGCGTGATGACCATTTGCGCGCTGTCCGGCCGCTTCAGCTTGTTGACGCCGCCGGCGACGATTCGCAGCGCGTCAATGTCGAGGCCGGAATCGGTTTCGTCGAGGATGGCGAGCCGGGGTTCGAGCACGGCCATCTGGAAAATTTCGTTGCGCTTCTTTTCGCCGCCGGAATAACCCTCGTTCACCGAGCGCCGGAGCAAATCCTCGTTCAACTCCAGCAATTTGATCTTGTCCTTGACGAGGTTCAGAAATTCCATCGCGTCCAATTCCGGCTGGCCCTTGGATTTGCGGATTTCATTCAACGCGGCTTTGAGAAAATAGGTGCTGTTGACGCCGGGGATTTCGACCGGATACTGGAACGCGAGGAAAACGCCTGCCCGGGCGCGTTCCTCGGGATTGAGGTCGAGCAAATTTTTGCCATCGTAAATCACTTCGCCGCCGGTCACCTCGTAACCGGCGCGCCCGGCCAGCACGGCAGCCAGCGTGCTTTTGCCGCTGCCGTTGGGCCCCATGATGGCGTGGACTTCGCCGGGAGAAATCGTCAGGCTGATGCCTTTGAGGATTTGCTTGTCCCCAACGCCCGCGCTGAGGTTTTTGATTTCAAGAATCGGTTTGCTCATTTTCTAAAATGTTTTTTAACCACGGATGGACACGGATAAACACGGATTAAAAATTACAGGACAACGCGCTCAAATTCCAGCCGGGCGTTCTTGAAATTCAAAATCAAGCCGACCCGCAACTTTGTGATGCGTATCGATTCGCCGCCACGACGCAAATCCGGTCTTTCATCCGTGTCCATCCGTGGTTAAGATTACCCCACACTGCCTTCCAAACTCACGCCCAAAAGTTTCTGCGCTTCCACGGCGAATTCCATCGGCAGTTCCTTGAAGACCTCCTTGCAAAAGCCATTCACGATCAGGTTCACGGCGTCCTGCGTCGCCAGCCCGCGCTGATTGCAGTAAAAAATCTGGTCCTCGCCGATCTTCGAGGTCGAAGCCTCGTGCTCGACACTCGCCGACGAGTTCTTTACCTCGATATAAGGGAACGTGTGCGCGCTGCACTTCGATCCGATCAACATCGAGTCGCATTGTGAAAAATTGCGGGCGCCGGTGGCGCTTTTCTGGACTTTCACCAGTCCGCGATAGCTGTTCTGTCCGTGCCCGGCGGAAATGCCCTTCGACACAATCGTGCTGCGCGTGTTTTTGCCGATGTGGACCATCTTGGTGCCGGTGTCAGCCTGCTGGTAATTGTTCACCACGGCGACGGAATAAAATTCGCCGATGGAATTGTCGCCCTGCAGGATGCAACTCGGATATTTCCAGGTGATGGCCGAGCCGGTTTCGACCTGCGTCCAGGAAATCTTCGAGTTGCTGCCCCGGCAGAGGCCGCGCTTGGTCACAAAGTTGTAGATGCCGCCCCTGCCGTTCTCATCGCCGGGATACCAGTTCTGCACGGTCGAGTATTTGATTTGCGCGTTGTCGAGCGCGATAAGCTCAACCACCGCCGCGTGAAGCTGGTTTTCGTCGCGCATCGGCGCGGTGCAGCCTTCGAGATAACTGACGTGCGAGCCTTCATCGGCCACGATGAGCGTGCGCTCGAACTGGCCGGTGTTGGCCGCATTGATGCGGAAATACGTCGAAAGCTCCATCGGACAACGCACGCCCTTGGGGATGTAACAAAACGAACCATCGGTGAAAACGGCGGAGTTGAGCGTGGCGAAAAAATTGTCCGTGTAGGGGACCACCATGCCGAGATATTTCCGGACGAGATCGGGATGCTCCTGCACCGCCTCGCTGAACGCGCAGAAGATGATTCCCTTTTCGGCGAGCTGCTTCTTGAACGTGGTGCCGACCGACACGCTGTCAAACACCGCGTCCACGGCCACCCCGGCGAGCCGCTCGCGCTCGCGCAGGGGAATGCCGAGTTTCTCGTAGGTCTCCAACAATTTCGGGTCAACGTCCTCGAGGCTTTTCGGCCGGTCGCCCTTTTTCCCGGGCGCGGAGTAATAAACGATGTCCTGGTAATTGATTTTTTCGTGATGCACCTTGGCCCAGTGCGGTTCCTGCATCGTTTGCCAGTGGCGAAACGCCTTGAGCCGCCAATCGGTCAGCCATTCCGGCTCGTTTTTCCGGCGCGAAATCAGCCGGATGGTTTCCTCGCTCAAGCCCGGCGGCGCGGAATCGGTTTCCACGTCGGTGTAAAAACCGTATTTATAATCCTGTTTGACCAGGCCCTCGATGGTTTCGGTGGCGGTGCTCATGTTGAAAATTATTTCTTGCGTTTGGCCGCGCAACTGGCGCAGAGGCCGTGAACGGCAATTTCGTAGTGATCAATCTTAAAGCCTTTTGGCCGGGGGACAACCGCCGAATTTCCCGTCAGCGCCACGTCGAACACCGTGCCGCACTCGTCGCAGTAATAATGGCAATGCTCCTCCATGTTCGGGCAAAAGCGCGTCGCGCCGCGTTCGAGCTGGACCTGGCGCACGAGGCCGCACTGCACCAGCGCGTCGAGGCAGTTATAGACCGTGGCCATCGAGATATCCGGCATGGCCTGCTTGGCGCGGATGAAAACCTCCTCGGCAGTCGGATGATCGCGCTTTTGGATAAGCACGTCATAGACCTGCTGCCGCTGCGGCGTGAGCCGCAAACCGCCCGTGGTGAGGCGCTTATTCAGATCACCGTTCATTTTATTCTTCTCGACCAAGCTCATCTCGCCGGCACACTAGACCCATCTCAAGCATCTGTCAATACTTAGAATAATTCCAAATTAGGAACTTGAGGACGGACAGCGGGGTGGAGAACCGGGGGTTGACATTCCACACCGCAAGATTACAGTCTGGTGTATGACACTGCTGCAAACACGAGTTGACGACGAAATCGCCCGGCGGTTTGAAAAGGCCGCCCGCGAACGGGGCGAGACCACTTATTCATTCCTGCAGAAAGTTGTCGGCGAAGCGGCGGCGGCTTCCGAGCCGACCACCTGGGACAGCCACTGGAAAAAGATGAAATCCCTGCACCTTAAACCGTCGCGCAAAACCGTGGCTGAACTGCGCGAGGAAGCCGGCGAACGATGATTTACGCCGACACCAGTTTCATTGCGTCCGCTTACGGCTTGGATGCCAACACCGCCAGTGCCCGACACTTCATTGAAAGCAACAAGCCCCGCCTGCCGCTGTTTTTTCTGCACTGGCCGGAACTGGCAAAATCCTTTTGGACCAGTCATCCCGAAAGCGCCGAAACACTTTGGGACTGGGTCAAGGAGGATATGGCCGGGGGCAAAAAACTTTACCCACTGGAGCTGGAGGCCGATCTCGTCGCCCGGCGCGCTGCGGGATTGATCATCAACTATTGCCCGCGCTGGAAAAAGCTCCGTTCGTTGGATGCCCTGCACGTGGCCGCCGCCGTGACCGGCAATTTCAAAACCTTTGTTTCGTTCGACAGGCGCAGTTTTCAGCGCATTCTGGCGGTCACGCAAAAACTCAAAGTGTGGCCGCCCCTCACCGCCGGGGAAAATCAGTCTTTGAAATAATCCGGCCATCACATACGCGCCGGCAGCCGCACGGAAAGTTTCAGTTGCCGGGTGAAGGGAAATTGGGATAAACGCAGGGGCGCGGATTTTTCATACAAATTCGGCAGTGCCGGTGTCTATTCAGTGATGGTACTGGGCAAATGGTGCTGAGACGTCAATGGAATCGCACAAAACGCAAAACTATGAAGACGACAATCAAATCACTGGGGGTGGTCATTCTGGGCGTTGGATTATTCATCGGCGGCTGCGCCAAAAAGCAAATGGCGTCGTTTCAGTCGCTTAAAAATCCGGAGGTTGCGGCCCAGTTGAAATCATTCGTTGCGGAAAAGGAGGCGCAGGCAAATGCCGCAACGAACAAAATGCCAGAAGACTTCAAAAGATTTTTTGCGGCAGCAGACAGGGGAGACTGGCTTGTGGTCAGCAATATGTTCTATGATTTAGGGCGGAGAAATGGCCATTTTGAGACCGTTGGCGAACCGGAGTGGCAGTTGCAAGGAATACCATGGCAGGCAGTGGCAGAAATTTGGGGAGGCTTTGCTGCTTTCGGCGAGGGTGACGAAAAATATTCGGCGGCTTATGCCAACGACATCATCGATTCCATCCCGCAAGGAAGCATTTACTTTGGCGGCACCGATCCCGGCCGGTTCTTGATCACGGCGATGCAAAAATCGCAGGTGAAGGGCGACCCGTTTTTCACACTTACCCAGAACGCTTTGTGCGATGGCAGTTATTTGGATTATTTGCGGAGCATGTATGGAGGCAGGATTTACATTCCCACCTCGGAAGATTCGCAGAAATGTTTTCAGGATTACATGGAGGATGCGCAGCGTCGGATGCAAAGCCACCAGCTCATGCCGGGTGAAGATGTGAAAATAGTGGATGGCAAGATCCAGGTCAGTGGTCAGGTTGCCGTGATGCAAATCGCCGGCCTGATGGTCAAACTCATCCTGGACAAAAATCCCGACCACGAATTTTACATCGAAGAAAGTTTCCCGTTCGACTGGATGTATCCGTATCTCGAACCGCACGGCCTGATTTTCAAAATTAACCACCAGCCGCTGCCGGGATTGTCCAACGAAATTCTCGCGCGCGATCACGATTACTGGGCAAAGCTGGTGCAACCGATGATCGGCGACTGGCTGAATGATGACACGCCGGTTGAACAGGTGGCTGCGTTTGCCAAAAAGACTTTTGGAAAACAGGATTTCAGCGGTTTCACCGGCGATCCGCGTTTTATTCAAAACGCCTACTCCCACAAGACGTTTTCCAAGCTGCGGGATTCAATCGCTGGACTTTACGCTTGGCGCCTGAAACAGGCTACGAATGCGTCGGAAAAAGAGCGCATGGCGCGCGCGGCGGATTTCGCCTTCCGGCAGGCTTGGGCGTTGTGCCCGTATTCACCGGAGGCCGTATTCCGATATATCAATTTCCTGCTGGCCCAGGACCGGATTGCCGACGCCCTCGTCGTGGCGGAAACGGCGGCGCAAATGCAGGCAATGCAAGGCAAGGAAGGCGACCAGATACGCGCATTGGTTGAACAAGTGAAAAAATTCCAGAAGGCGAAGCAAACATCCTCCGGCGGGAAGTAACGGATGCGGCTTCTGACAAACTTTCACACGGGCAGCCAGTTTTGCCGGAAGCCGGCCTGCTAAAATTTTAGCATTTTTGGTTGACACGCCGGCCAGTTATGCTAAAAAATTAGCATATCATGAGTTTGGAACAACAACTTAGCCGGCGGGAACGCCAGATCATGGACGTTCTGCACACGAAGGAATCCGCCACGGCCGCCGAGGTGCGGGCGGCGCTGCCCGATCCTCCCGGCTATTCCGCCGTTCGCGCCCTGCTGCGGATTCTGGAGGAAAAGGGCCATATCCGGCACCGGCAGGACGGCGTGCGTTACATTTATCTGCCGCGCACATCGAAGGCAGCCGCCAGCCGGTCCGCCTTGAAGCGGCTGGTTTCGACTTTTTTCCAAGGCTCGGTCACGCAGGCGATGGCCGCGTTGCTGGAAACCGCCGACACGCAGCTTTCGGAAGCCGAGCTTGGCAAATTGCAGCAAATCATCAAACAAGCCAAAAAGGAGGGCCGTTGATATGAATTCTTGGATTACGCTCGTTTCCCGCACCGTTCAGAACTCCCATTGTGTCGCGTTGTTTCTCGATGCCTTTCTCAAAAGTTTCATTGTGCTCGCGCTGGCCGGCGGGGTGTGCGTGCTGTGGCGGCGCTCGTCGTCGGCAACCCGGCACTTGATCTGGTTTTTGGCCGTGGCGAGTCTGCCTTGCCTGCCGTTGCTGTCCTCGATGCTGCCGTCGTGGCAAAGGCCGCTTTGGTCGGTTTCAACCGGCTATGATTCCGGCAACCGGGTTTCCCTGGCGCTGGAACTTGCGCCCGGCACCAGCCCCGGAACGCTCGCACCGGAAACGCCGGCTGCGCCGGGCCGGGCAGAATCACCCAACGTGTCCCACGATCCTTCCGGCGGCAGCCGGCAGATCGCCGCTCATTTCAGCGCAAACTGGCTGGTGTTCGGAGGCATTGCGTGGTTTGCCGGAACAGCGCTGGTTTTGATTTCCACGGCCAGCGGACAACTCCGGCTCCGCAAATTTTCCCGGAAAGCGCAGCCGCTGCAAGGTGCGGACTGGACGGTTCTGCTGGAAGAAGTCCGTGAAACGCTGCGTCTGCGGCGGGCCGTGAATTTGTTGCAGTCGGCCGACAACGTAATGCCGCTGACCTGGGGCTGGTGGCGGCCGGCGGTTTTGCTACCCACGGAATCCGGGCAATGGCCGGTGGAGCGGCGGCGGATTGTTTTGCTGCATGAACTGGCACACGTGAAGCGCTGGGATTGTTTGACGCAATTTACGGCAAAAATTTTCTGCGCGTTTTACTGGTTCAATCCGCTGGCCTGGCTGGCAGCGCGGCGGATGTGCGTCGAGCGGGAGCGCGCGTGTGATGACTTGGTGCTGTACGCCGGTTGCAAGGCGTCGGATTATGCAGGTCACCTGGTCGAAATTGCCAAAAATTTTCGGCGTGTGCCACAGGTGGCGGCCATTGCGATGGCCCGCTCGTCGCAACTGGAAGGCCGGATTACGGCAATTGTAGATGCCTCCCGGAACCGGCGGCTGCGATTGGCAACGGCGATGGCCATTCTGGCTGTGGTCGGTGGAATCACCCTGGGTCTGGGCGGGAACAGGCCGGGCACTGCCGGCAGCGGCACGGATGAATCCAACCTGCTTCGCAAACAGCAGATTGCCCGCCTCGAAGCCTTCTCGATGGAGAAGGAAAAACAGTCGCAGACATTGGCGGCGGCGGCCGGAGAAAAAATTTCGCCGGAGTTTCAGCGCTTCTTTGTCGCGGCCACCAAAGGCGATTGGCAAACGGTGACGAACATGTATGAGAGTTTCAAGAAACGTCATCCGCAATACAGCAACAAACATCAACATCCCGAGTTGAGCCTGCGGACGAGGTTCTGGCAGCCCGTGCTGGAAATCAGCATGGCCTACGACCACGTCGTCAATTGCGAGCCGAAATACACGCAGATTGCGGTTGACGGCATCATCAATTCCATTCCGGCGGGCAGCATTTATTTTGGCGGCACGGATCCGGGACGCGCACTGCCCACGGCGTTTTGCAAGTCGCACGTGGACGCCGATCCGTTCTACACGCTCACGCAAAATGCGCTGGCCGATTGGTCTTATCTGGAATATTTAAAGAACACATACGGCGAACAGGCAAAGTTGCTCAACCAAGTGATTGAAGCGAGACGGGCGGACCGCCAGCTTCAAGCTTGGGATGCGGAATGGCCGGCGGTCGTGCAGAAACTGGACTCCGTGGAAACTGACAAGGCCGATCCGCAATACAAAGCCGCCGAGGAAGCGGTGAATGATTTGAGTCGGAAGCGCGACGAGCGCATGAAAATCATTCTGGCCGAGGTGCAAGCCCGCGCGGATGCTGAAAAAACAGTGGGGAAAAACCAGGCCGAAACAAAGAGTATTTACACTCCCACAGGCGAAGACTCGCAAAAATGTTTTCAGGACTACATGCAGGACGCGGTGCAACGTCTTCACAACCACCAACTAAAACCGAACGAGGATTTCCGAGAGGAACCGGACGGGCGCATCATGGTTAGCGGCCAGGTCGCCGTGATGTCCATCAACGGTCTGCTGGTCAAAATCATCTTTGACAGAAATCCCGGTCGCGAGTTTTACATCGAGGAAAGTTTCCCGCTCGACTGGATGTATCCCTACCTGGAGCCGCACGGGCTGATCATGAAAATCAACCGCCAGCCGCTGCCGGAATTGTCCGACGAAATCGTTCAACGGGATCACGATTGCTGGACGCGCTGCATCCGGCCAATGATTGGTGATTGGCTGAACTACGATACGCCGGTACAGCAGGTCGTTGCGTTCGTGGAAAAGGTGCAACTCAAACAGGACCTCAGTGGATTCAAAGGCGATCTGCGATTTGTGCAAAACGATTACGCGCGCAAGATGTTCTCCAAATTGCGGAGCTCCCTCGGCGGAATTTACGCGTGGCGTATGAATCATTCGACCAGCGCGTCGGAAAAAGAGCGCATGGCTCGGGAAGCGGACTTTGCCTTTCGCCAGGCTTTGGCTCTTTGTCCCTACTCGCCCGAAGTCATCAATCGCTACGTTGACCTCTTGAAAAGTCAAAACCGGATTTCCGATGCGATATTGGTGGCGGAAACCGCAGCCAAATTTCCCCTCAGTGAGGGAATTGATCCTGCCTCATTTCGAAAACTGGCTGGAGAATTGAAGCAGGCTGCGGGGGCAAAGTAGAGCGGCTCGCTTCGGGTAAACTCTTACACGTGCTGGCCGGTGGTTCGGAAGCCCACCGAACGCGTGATTGCCTGCCTGCCGACTTTGCGCGAAAAGTTAACCATTGAACAGCGCCGGGTTCTTCTGTTAACAACGCGCCAGCTTGAATTCCGTGAAATCACAACGCTGGCTGCGCATCATCCCCGTCGCGCTGATCATGTACACGATTTCGTACGTGGACCGCACGAACGTGGCGCTGGCGCTGGACCCAAAGATTTCGTCCATGATGCGGGACCTGCTCATGGATGACCGGTTGAAAGGCCAGGCCGCCGGCATTTTCTTTCTCGGCTATGTGCTGTTGCAGATTCCCGGCGGTTACCTGGCCGGCCGCTGGAGCCCGAAAAAATTGATCTCCCTTTTCCTGGTGTTCTGGGGCATCTGCGCGGTCGGCTGTGGTTTGGTTTCCAGTTTCCGGGAATTTGCCGTGATGCGCTTTCTGCTCGGCGTGGCGGAAAGCGGCGTGTTTCCCACCATGCTGGTGGTGCTGGCGAACTGGTTCCCGCGCTCGGAACGCGCCCGCGCGAATGCCTACTGGAACCTTTGCCAGCCGCTGGCAGTCGCCGCGTCCGCACCGCTCTCCGGCTGGCTGCTGGGCGGCTGGGGCTGGCAGACGATGCTGATGGCGGAAGGCGCCTTGCCGTTCCTCTGGTTGCCGGTCTGGCTTTATTTCATCAGCGACCATCCGCGCGACGCAAAATGGATTTCGCGCGAGGAAAAGGATTTTCTCGAAGCCACGCTGCAACGCGAGGCCGGGGAACTGGAGCCGGCCAAAAAGATTTCCGTCGGGCGTGCCTGCCTGCAACCGGCGGTTTTCGTCATGCTGGCGGTTTGTTTCCTTTACAACAGCGCCTCTTACGGCTGCAACACGTTTCTCACGGAAGGGCTCAGGGGCGGCGGCCATAATTTCACCGGCCTGGAAACCGGCCTGCTCTTTGCCGTTCCTTACGCGGTCACCGCCGTCGTCATGGTGCTGCTGTCGCGGCATTCGGACCGGACCGGCGAGCGGCGCGGCCACGCCGCCTTTATTTATGCCGTGAGCGGTGCATCCCTCATCGCGAGCGTTTTGCTCAAGGAACATTCCTTCTGGCTTTCGTATGCATTCCTGTGCCTGGCCATTCCGGGGCCGTTCGCCGGGCTGGCCCCGTTCTTTGCCATTCCCACGGAAACCATGCCGCGCGCGACCGCCGGCGCGGTCATGGGCTTGGTAAATGCGCTCGGCAATGTCGGCGGCTATCTCGGCCCGGCCATCGTTGGCGAATTAAAATATCGGACGCACGGCATCACCATTCCCTTCGGGGTTTTAGGTATCGCGCTGCTCGCGGCGGCAGCACTTTGCTTTTTGCTGCCAAAATCCAAACGGGATGATGCTTTCCCATAAGCCTCCTGGGAGTGCCGGCGTCTCGCCGGCCTGTCGGGAGCCGAAAACCAGAACTCGCCGGCGAGACGCCAGCGCTCCCAGGAACTGTGCCCCGGTCCAAGAGTTCAAGCGTTCGGGTAAATCTCTCCCGTGAGCCGACTAAGCTGGTGGCTTCCACCTGCCTGAAACTGGACCTGAACAACACCTGGATAAAAAACCTGGCCAGCCAGTTGCAACGGAACGGAAGTGCGAAATAATGTTAGCGCGGCAGCCTTTGACAAACGCTGACATCGGCGGGCGGTGATTGGCGTCGGAAATTTTGCAAAACCGTGACAACTGCGGCTTGCCGGGCGCGTAAGCTTGGCACATAAAGAACGCACATGGCCGTTTCGCGCACATCCCGCAAACCGACTTTTTTCTGGCAGGGAATGCTGATCCTGCTGCCGGTGGCCGTGCTGGCAGCCATCGGCTGGGTGTCGCTGCGACAGGACAAAATTCTGGCCGATCACGACGCGCGGGAGCGGGCGCAAACCATCGCGGACGACTTTCTCCAAAAATTCTCCGCCGAACTGACGGCAACGGGATTGCGGACAAATGCCACATTTTCTTTTGTGGTTGAACCGGCCGGCGGTCTGAGTTTTCCGCCCAAGTGGGACTCGCTGCCTACGCCGCAGCCACTCGATGGGTCACAACTTGACGACCAGCAAGCACGGCTCTGGCAAAAAGTCCAGGAAACTGTTTCTGACCGAACCAACGGGGATGCCGCATCTGAAGCCGTCAACGACTTCATCGCCTCCGGTCCGCCGAAAAATTTCGCGGCGGCGGCGTGCTACGATTTGGGCCTGCTGTTGGCGCGGGAGAAAAAAATCGGGGCGGCGATGGGAGCGTTTGATTTGTTGCTCGAAAAATTTCCAGAGGCCGTCGGCGAAAGCGGGCTGTCCTTTCAGCCGTTGGCGCAATTCCGATTGCTCGAACTGGAGCGGGAATTGACAAATCAGAGCCGACGCCCGGTCTCGCTCGATTCTTTTTACTCAAATGTCGTCTGGCATCCAGGGCCGCTGACGCCGTACTTCCTGGGCCGCGGGCCGGAGTCGGGAACGGTTTCAAAATGGCAGCGCGTCTGGAATGAGCATCAGACCGGGCGCGAATTGTTTTCAGCCGCCGGCAAATTCATTCCGACCAATGCAAATTCCGAATTTGGGCAGCTTCTCTTCCACCCGACTCCAGAACGCAAACCGGAAAACAATCCCGTCCCGCGCACGGCTTCAAATCTGTTTTGGTTCAAAACGCCGATGCTGGTTGTTCACAGAGCCTCCAATGCCATCCTGCCGTCGGCGGGCACGGAGCAATCCTGGCTTGCCGTCCGTTTTGATGAATCACCGACCGCTCAACGGTTTGTCTGCCACAGCGAATCCGATCTGGGCCTCCGCATCAAGGACTTGGCGGCCGGCGAAAAACACCTTCCCGATTATTTCGGCATCGGCGTCGAAGTGGCTGGAAAGAAAATCCGTGAGTTCGCACCTGATCTCCACCTGTGGACCTTTTATTACGGCGGCGGCGGCAAGTCCAGTGGCAGGGAAATCAAATCGCCATTGAACGCGCTGGCCACCAACGTCCTGGCATCCGCGGTTCAGCCGGAACAACTCCTGAAAGTGAGTGTTTATCTCACCAGTCCGGACAAGCTCTACCAGCGGCAGGGCGCCCGCACGTTCTGGTTTGGCTCGCTCGTGGCCGTCTCGGCCGCGGCCGCACTGATCGGGTTGCTGGCCGCCTGGCGGGCGTTCCGGCAACAACGGGAACTCAACGAAATGAAATCCAATTTCGTTTCCAGCGTCTCGCACGAATTGCGCGCGCCCATCGCGTCGGTGCGGTTGATGGCGGAAAATCTGGCGGGTGGCAAAATCCCGGAATCGAAGAAACAGAAGGAATATTTCGGCTTCATCGTCCAGGAATGCCGGCGGCTGTCGGCGCTCATTGAAAACGTGCTCGATTTTTCACGCATCGAACAGGGTCGCAAACAATATGAGTTTGAGCCGACCGATGTGATGGCGCTGCTCAAGCAAACCGTGACCTTGATGCAGCCCAACGCCGCTGAAAAGCAGGTGCAGCTTGTGTTGCAGCAGAATGACTCTCAACTCTCAACTCTCAACTCTCAACCCGTCGAAATGGACGGCCGGGCCATCCAGCAGGCGCTGGTCAACCTGATTGACAACGCCATCAAACATTCGCCGAAGGGCGAAACGGTGACGGTTGAACTGAAAGTCCACAGTCCGCAGTCCACAGTCCACAACGAAAGCATCCCGGTCGAGGACGAGGGACAAGGACGAGAACGATCTGAAAGCCCAATCCACCATCCACCATCCACCATCCACTTATCCGTTTCTGATCGAGGCCCGGGCATTCCGCCGGAGGAGCACGAAAAAATCTTCGAGCGGTTTTACCGGCGCGGTTCTGAGTTGCGGCGCGAGACGCAAGGTGTTGGAATCGGCCTGAGCATCGTGAAACACATCGTCGAGGCGCACGGCGGGCGCGTACTCGTGCAAAGTGCCGTCGGCCAGGGCAGCCGGTTCACGATTGAAATTCCAATAAAAAATGAAACATCGAACATTGAACATTGAACGTCGAACATCGAATGCGCCGTCGCTCGGATACGCTTCACTTCAGCGTTCAGCGTTCGATGTTCGATGTTCGATGTTTCCCCCTTTTTAAAATGTCCCGCATTTTAATCATCGAAGACGAAGCGCCCATGCGCACCGCACTGACCGACCTGCTCACGGCAGAGGGCTATCGCGTGCTCGCCGCCGCCGACGGTGAGAGCGGCCTGCAACGCGCGCTCGACGAAAAGCCCGACCTCATCCTGCTCGACGTCATGATGCCGAAGCTCGATGGCTTCGCGCTGTGCGCCGAGTTGCGCCGTCTGGCCAACACCGTGCCTGTGCTCATGCTCACCGCCAAGGGCCGGATTGAGGACCGGGTCACCGGCCTGGACGCCGGCGCGGATGATTATCTCGTCAAACCCTTCAGCACCGAGGAACTACTCGCCCGGGTGCGGGCGCTGCTGCGGCGGTTCCAGCGGCAGGCCAAAGCGATGGAAAAATTGCGGCTGGGCGAAATCGAAATTGACCTGGCCCGGCAGACCGCGGTGCGCGGCAAAAAACAAATTTACCTGACCGCCAAGGAATTTGCCATGCTGCGGCTGATGGCCGAAGCCGAAGGCGAACCGGTTACCCGCGAGCGGTTTCTCGACGCGGTCTGGGGCTATGCGGCGTTTCCGACGACGCGCACGGTGGACAACCACATCGCCAGCCTGCGGGCCAAGCTGGAACCGGATCCGGACGAACCGCGCTGGCTCAAGACTGTGCATGGCGTGGGATACCGGCTGGAGTTGGAGGGGGAATGAACATCCAACATCGAACCTCGAACGCCCAACATCCAATGCTGCCTGATGAAACCATTGGCCGTTCGATGTTTGCAATTTCGGTGGGGCGAGCGTCCTCGCGAGCCGGCTCGTCAGTAGCCTCGCCCACCCGAACCATACCGCCACCCGATTTTGCAAAAGTGTGACAATTGGCGCCGATGTGTCTGGCAGCATTTAAACAAAACAAACCTATGAAAACAAACTGGCTCGTTGGCTCAATTTTTCTGGCCGGGGCGATGGTTCTGCACGCGCAGACAAACGATTTGAGCGCCGCGTTGCGCCAAGGACTGTTTGAGGAGGAGGCCAACCGCAACCTCGACGCGGCCATTTCCAATTACCAGGCGGTCGCCACGCAATTTGACCAGGACCGGCAGGTGGCGGCCACGGCGATTTTCCGTTTGGGCGAATGCTACCGCAAACTCGGCCGGACCAACGACGCCGTCGTCCAATACCAGCTCATCGTCCGCGAGTTTTCCGACCAGCAGACGCTCGTCACCTTAAGCCGGCAGAATCTGACCGGATTGGGCGTCGTATCCCAACCCCGTTTTCAGGAACGGTTGGTGGCCATCATTAAGAAAAATCCGCAAGATTCAGTTGCTCCACCCACCGCTGAATCGGCGGCCAAGACAGCAGAATTGGAAGCGGAAGCGGCTGCCCTGAAGACGCAAATCGCACACCTTTCGGGTTTGAACCGGGAAGACAGGAGGATCGCCATCCAGCAAAATTTTTCCAACCCCGTGCTGACGACATTGATGCAGCAACTGAATGAAGCAGAACAAAAGCTTGCGAGTCTTACGAACGACTACGACCCGAGAGATCTCCACATCGCCAGGGCAGCCTCATTAGTGAACGCCATCAACGGTCAGATTGACGCCCAGGTGGACGGCGTGATCAAAGGATTGCAGGCCAAAATGGAAGCGGATCTCAACACCGCCAAAACTCTTCGCGACAAATCTGGACCGGTTCAGGTGCCGGAGAAACAAAACTGAAACCAGGATGGCTCTTGTAGAGCCGCCATCCTTACTTCTGATAAACGTTCACGCGGGCGGGCGGGAGATTCAGCCAGACGATCTTGGACGCCAGCCGGTGGAAGCGGGTGGCGCTTTTGTGGTGTCCGTTGCCGAGATGATAACTGTATTGAACCCATTTGCCGCCGTGTTCCAAAATCGCGCGGATTTTTTCGGCGAGCGTGTCGGCTTCAGCCGCCGGGAAATTCAGCAGCGGCAGGCTGGAAATGACCGCGCCGACGCTTTCAATCGGTTCGTCGTGTTGCCGCAGCAAAACGTCCAGATGCCATGCGTCACCGGTGATGATGTGGGCGCGGGGAAAGCGCTGCCGCAGCCGCCGCGCCAGTTTGGGATTATTTTCAATGGCCACCAGCCGCTCCTCGCGCAGGCCATGTTCGATGAGCGCCTGGGTGACCGCTCCGGTGCCGGGGCCGAGTTCGAGCACGTAACTTTCCGGGTCGGACGGCAGCCAGCGCGCCATCGCGGCGGCGAGTTTGGGCGAACTCGGCGTGACCGCGCCCGTCCGTTGCGGATTGACGAGCCATTCACGCAGGAACAGGCTTGAGTCCGTCAATGCTGCGATGAGCTTTTTGGCCATGACGTTGAAAACTTTTGTTCGACTCCAATTTTCAGGTGATAGAATAATTCACCCGGGCGGTCGCGGCCATAGAAAATTTCAGTTTAATTCAACGGCTGCTTTTCGGTGGTTTTGCCGGCGCGGCGGGTTTCTTTGAGTTTTTTGCGCGCAACCTCGCGGCGCGTTGACCAATCATACCAGCTTCGTTCCCACGCCTCACCGGTAAAATTCGTTTGCGCGGACGGCCAGAGCGCATCGAGCGTTTTCAATTCGTTGCCCGCGGCTTCGTGGTCCTTCCATTGCCAGTACGATTCGACCAGATTCAACCGGTTTTCGGGATAATCGGGCGCCAGCTGGACGGCCTGTTCCAGCCACTCGCGCGCCTTGTGCCGGCTGCCGATGCTCACCGGCCAGCCGGGCGCGTCACGATACAGCAGGCCGAGACAGCGCGCGGGACCGGCGTAATCGAAATGTTCATCCAGGTCGCCCGCGGTTTTGAACTCGCGCTCCATTTCCTTCACCATTTTGAAGGCCGCCATGTTCCGTTTGGTGTCCGCCAACTGGCCGAGTTCGATGGCCAGGTAATAATGTCCCGGGGCCGAATTGGATTCGCGCGCGAGCAATTGCCGGCACGCGGCGATGCCTTGATTGGCCAGTTCGGCGCGCCCGGCGTTGTTCGTGGCGAAATCATTGAACTCAAAACACGCGCGGGCAAACTGCCAGGCCGCCACGGGGTCGTTGGTGTTCGATTGGAATTGCGTTTGCGCGCGATGATATTCCGCCTCGGCGCGTCCGGCGAAAATCGGGTTGCGTGGTTCACCGGCGAAAATAATTCCGACGCCGGTGGAAAGAAAAATTGCGGCGGCCAGTCCGCCTTTTGTCGCGCGCCGGATCTTGGGATTAAGAATTGCCATCTTTGGAATTAAAAGTTGCCATCGCATCGGGCTGATTTATACTGGGCAGGTGAGATTAAATTGGAATTTGCCCCGGCTGGCAATGCTGGTGTTTTTGACGCTGTTCAGCACCGGTTGTGGCGGCATCAGCGCCAGCAAGAGCTTTTCGCCCGCCTCGTTTTTTCTGCCGGGGCTGATGAAGGCCGATCCTCCGGCGGCGACCAACGCGCCGGTGGCGATATCCGCTCCATTCCAACAACTCGCTCAAGCCCGATAATTCTATGCGATTCCCACTTGCGCTGACGACGAAAATCGCCAGTCACATCATCAAACACAAACTGCGCAAGACGCCGAAGTTTGCCATGGTGCTGCAACTCGAACCGCTGCACACGTGCAATCTCACCTGCACCGGCTGCGGGCGCATCCGCGAATACTCCACATCGCTCAAGGACATGGTGCCGCTGGAAAAATGCCTCGCGGTGGCGATGGAATGTGACGCGCCGATGGTCAGCATTTGCGGCGGTGAACCGCTGATTTATCCGAAGATTGAGGAACTCGTCGCCGGGCTGCTTCAGCAAAACCGGGTCATTTACATCTGCACGAACGCCATGTTCATGCGGAAGAAAATGCGGGATTACCTCGCCGCGATTTACTCGCCGGCAGTGGAGCCGAAACTGAAAAAGCTGCTGGACCAGAAACTGATTTCCGACAAGGACGCCGAGACCATCCGCAAGTCCGATGCCGCGGCGCGAAGCAAAGTGGTCATCCGCCCGACAAAATGGATGTATTGGAACGTCCACGTGGATGGACTGGAATTCACGCACGACCTCATCGTCGAGCGCGAAGGCGTGTTCAAGGAATGCATCGAAGCCATCAAAATGGCGAAGATTCTCGGCTACCAGGTCGCGACGAACACGACTGTCTATAAGGAGACTGACGTGGCGGAAATCGAGGACATGTTCAAGTTCTTGAGTTCGCTCGAAGTGGACGGCCACACGATTTCGCCCGGTTACGAATACGACGCGGCAAAGAAAGACATGGTCACGCGGCTCGGCAAACAGCCCGAAAACTTTTTCCTCACGCGCCGGATGACGCGGCAGAAGTTCGCGAAGATTCTCGATTGGGGCAAGGCGTTCACGATTTTCGGCACGGTGCCGTATCAGGAGTTTCTCGCCGGCAAACGCGAGTTGACCTGCACCGCGTGGGCCATCCCCACTTACAACATCAAGGGCTGGAAAGCGCCGTGTTATCTGATGACGGACGGCCATTACGACGGCTACCAGGAAATGCTCACGAAGGTGCAATGGGACAAATACGGCGTCGTGGACGGCGTCGCGCGCGACCCGCGTTGCGAAAACTGCATGGTCCACTGCGGCTACGACCCCAGCGGCGCGCTCGGCACGAATTATCAGAGCGGCGACAACTGGAAAAACATAAAATACAATTTCGGCGCGAAACCCAGGCCGTTTCCATCCTCACCGGAATTGGCGCAGCGCGCTTACAACGGTGTCACCATCGGCAAAGGCCATCTGGCCGAGGCGAAGGCTGCGATCAATTCACCCGCTGCCGGCGCACGCGGCGCATTCTCGCGCAAGGAAGATGAACACCCTGAGACGCATGTCGGCAGTCACTGCGGCACGAGCGACACCTCCGAACGCGACGATTTGCTGGCGAAAATCAAGGACGCGAAGAAGGCGGAATAAACTGCTTCGCCACGGAAATTTTTGGAATTCAAATGAGCCGAACCCTTTACCTTTCACCGCCGAGCTTTGACGGTTTCGACGGCGGCGCCGGGGCGCGTTATCAGGCGCGGCGCGAAGTCACCAGCTATTGGTATCCCACCTGGCTTGCGCAACCCGCCGCGCTCACGCCGAATTCCCGGCTGCTCGACTGCCCGCCGCACAATATCGGCATGCAGGAAACCCTGCGCATCGCGAAGGATTACGATCACGTCATCATCAATACCTCCACGCCGTCGTTGAAAAACGATTGCAAGGTGGCCGAGGCCATCAAGGCGCAGAAGCCCGCCACCAAAATTGGTTTCGTCGGCGCGCACACCATGGTGTTGCCGACGGAAACACTGAAGGCCTCGCCCGCGATTGACTGGGTGGGCCGCAAGGAATTTGATTTCACCTGCAAGGAAGTCGCCGAAGACCGCGACCTCGCGACCATCGCCGGGCTTTCCTACAAGGACAAGGACGGCAAAATCAAACACAACCCCGAGCGCGAGATGATCCAGGACATGGACACGCTCCCGTGGGTGGCGGACGTTTACAAGCGCGACCTCCAGATCGAAAAGTATTTCATCGGTTACCTGCTGCATCCTTACATCAGCATGTACACCGGCCGCGGCTGCCCGGCGCAATGCACCTTCTGCCTCTGGCCGCAGACCATCGGCGGACACAAATACCGCGTCCGCTCGCCGCAAAACGTCGCCGACGAAATGGCCTACATGAAGAAACTCTTCCCGCAGGTGCAGGAATTTTTCTTCGACGACGACACGTTTACCGCGAACCTCCCGCGCGCCCGCGAAATCGCCAAAAAACTCGGCCCGCTCGGCATCCACTGGTCCTGCAACAGCCGCGCGAACCTCGATTATGACACGATAAAATCCTTCAAGGACAACGGCCTGCGCCTGTTCTTGGTCGGCTACGAAAGCGGCAACGACGACATTCTCACCCGCATCAAAAAGGGCGTGACCATGGACGAAATGCGCCGGTTCACCAAGTCCTGCCATCAGGCCGGTGTGGTGATTCATGGCACGTTCATCCTTGGCCTGCCGGTCGAGACGCAGCAATCCATCGAGAACACCATCAACTTTGCCAAGGAACTCGACGTGTTCAGCCTGCAGGTTTCACTCGCCGCCCCGTATCCGGGCACGGAACTTTACGAAATGGCCAGGCAAAACGGCTGGTTCGTGAAGAAGGACAAGACCGACTTGGTGGAAGCCGGCGGTTTGCAGCAAAGCACGCTGGAATATCCCGGCCTCAGCAAGGACAAGATTTTTGAGGAAGTGGACCGCTTCTACCGTAGCTATTATCTCCGTCCGAAACCGATTCTGCGCATCATCAAGACCATGCTGGAGGACAAGGACGTCTGTGTCCGCCGATTGCGCGAAGGCTATGAATTCTTCAAGAGCCTGCGCGAGCGGAAGGCCGACCTGGCCGCGTCCCGGGCTGCAACGGCTTGACGCGGGCAGGAACGCAGCCAGCTATTGCGTTGCGTTGCGATTCATGATGCCTTTGGCGGAAAGCCCCTGATCTTCAAACGTGATGCCGAGGTTGACGTCGGTCATGCCTGGGAACAGCGAAGCCGTGCCGGATTTGGGTTCGCCGGGATGGCCGAACACGGTGGATTCCATGGTGTGCCATCGGTCGTTCCACACATACATGCCGCCGCCGGGACAGAGGAGTTTAACGCCCCAGAGTTGCTCGTGCAGTTTCACCGGGTCCTTGTCCGGATAGAGGCGTTTCCATTCGTTCAGGATGGGCAGGTTGTTCCAGGCAAGCATTTGCAGATGGGCCTGGTAATCGTCCTGCATGGTCTTGATCAGGACATCAATGAATTTCCTGTCCACCTGCAAGCCAAGGCTGCGGCCCAGCCACGATTTCACACCGGAAACGGCCGGCGCGTTCGTGCTGCTCCGGGCGATCTGCCGGTCCAATGCCCGCTTCAGCAGGTCTTCACTCAGGGTCACGGTCAGTGAATCCGGCGTGACCGCATAATAAACCGTCCAGTTTTCGTCCGGCTCGGACTGCAGGGAGGTTTTTGAAGAGGCAATTTTGACATAAGGCCGGCCCGCGTATTCGAGATTTTTCCAGACCGTCATTTGCGGGGCGGACTGGTCCGCATACGCATGCACGGCGGTGAGGAAGGCGGCGACCCCCAGTGAATTTTTCACTTCGCAATACAGTCCGACCGGCAGGCGGGCCAGGGAATGTTCCATGAACACATTCACGTTGGTGGCGGCGGCAAGTTCGCTCCAGAACGGGTCGGCGTCGGCGTAGAGGGTCACGGATTGTCCGAGCCAGCTCAAAAAGTTCGCCTTCAAGCCCGGGGCCATGTTGCCGACAAAGTTTCCGGCCTCCTGAACCGATTGCGACTGGTTGTTGACCGCAAACGCCAGCCGGGCGAGGACATTCGTATGCGGGTCGCCGGCGTCCGGGGCAATCTGTGCACCGGTGGCAAAGGCGGTGAAGGAATTGTATCTTGAGGCCATGATCAACGGCATGACGGTGAGTTCGGTGCTCAAGCGCTGTTTGGAGATGGAAAAGCGCACGGCAATGGGATCGAAGAATTGCTGCCAGTTGTTTTGATAACCGTCGCGCCAGCGTTCATAGGCATTGGCTTCGTTGCTCGTAACGGTTGCCAGTGGAATTTCCGAAATGGGCGTCATGAAGTTGAGCGTGCCATAGGTGGTGGACGTCACGCCGGCGGGGGCGAGTCCCAGTTCGCCCAGATCGGGCGTGGAATAGTCCGATGACAAATTCGTGACGCCAGTTTTGCCCCGGACCAGTCCGTCAACCTGACCGGCCTGCAGTTCGGCCAGGACAGCGGCGGCACGGGTGCGGCGCGAATCCGCAATGCGCCATTGCGGACCGCACCAGCGGCGGATGGTTGCGTCGCTCAACACGAGGAAGGCCGTCTCCGATTCATCACCGCGCACGTATCGTTGGCGGAAGAAAAGGTATTCATCCTGTGAACTGAGCGCCGGCAGTTTGCCCTGGGCGGTGCGCACCAGGTTTTCGAGCTGCTTGCGCGAATTGGTGACGAAGACCACGTTGGATACCGATGCCAGGTAGGAGCAAACGGCGCGGTCCGGTGAAACAACGCCCACATAATGAACTCCCTTGATGTCGCCGCTCACGGCCTTGGTGCCAGGATGGGTGGTGCGGGCGGCGGTTTGCCGGGCAATGACACTGGCCTGTAGCAGTGGCAGATTCCTGGCTTCAAATAAAACCGCGACATCCGTTCCGACGCGCAAGAACGGATCCGACCCGGTGAAGGCCGCGCTGGCGACGACCTGCGGGCCGAGCAACCGGGAAAGATCGTTGAGGCCGAGGCAAAGTTGATTCTGGTAACGATCGCGCGAACTGGCGTCTTCCGAACGCGGCTCGAACATTTGCAGCACCGGTGTCCCGTTGGCGTCGGTTTCATCCGTCATGTCCGCCATGGCTTGAAACGACGGGAAAAACAATGCGTGCTGGTCGGCGGGAATGAATGAGGCAAGCGGATCGAGTCCCGGCTTCGGCTCGTGGAGCAGGGCCTTCCAATCCATTTGCCGGACGGTGATACCGGTCAGGTTGGTGAGGGCGACACTGCCTCCGTTGGTGCCGTTGCGCACCGCCATGGCGCGATCCAGTTGCAAATTTTCGCTCAGGGCACGCCCGCCGGTAAAGAGATTGAACGTGTCCTCAAATTCAGGCGGCCGGTTGCGGTTCCAGTTCATTCCCGGATTGTTTCGCGGGTTCTGATTTGTGCCCCGCTCCTTCGCAATCATTTCGAGTTGGTGGCGAAACCAGGCTGCGCCCGCAATGTTCCGGTCCAACAGACCGCGATAGAATTGTTCTTTGGCCGTCAGAAACGCCGCCTTGGCCTCCGGCTTTGCCTCCGTCGGGGAAATTTTAAACCGCACGGGAATCAGGCCGCTCAAATCGCCTTTCGGGACGAAGAGGCGCCTGGTGACCGCCTGGTTTTCCGGTGCGCGAATGGAAATGGTTTGACTGGGTGATTCGCCCCGGCTGCGCATCCGGGACATGTTGTTGTCGCCGCTGACGTAGGCATCGCCCTCGCCGTCGAGCACGACATAAGGCTGCATCACCGATGTCACCTGCCACCGCCGCCAATTTTCGACGGCCTCGTTGGCCGGCAACGTGCCTTCCGTCAAGGTGAGTGAGGAAACCGGGAGATTGTAATACGCGTCCCCGGCGGCGGCGGTTTGCAGCAGCAGGGCGGCAACGCAAAAGCAGCAGCCAAAACGAGGACAATATGCCTGAACACAAACTCGCCGATCACCGCCATGCTCCGAGTCTTACGCCACCGTCAGCGGACCGTCAAAAATGGTCAGGCTGATGACTTCTGTTTTGGCGACATGCGGGCCGTGCCGGACGCCTTCGGGCGCGAAGAACAGCGTGCCGGCGGTGTAGGTCTTGTCGGATTCCTCCCATTCGCCGGAAAGCACGTAGGCCCATTCATTGGCGTCCGGATGCATGTGGGCCGGGATCGTACAGCCGGCCTTGAACTTGCGCAGCACCACGACCCCGCCGGTGCTTTCATTTTTGTGCAATATCATCAACTCGACTCCTTCGTAAGGGCCGGGCTGCCACGCCTTGTCTTTGGTCAATGCCATGTAGGGAAACATGACTTCATCGAAGCGGATTGCGTCCGATTTGCAAGCGCGGAATTGTGGCAAGAAAATAAAGTCCTGAACTGAAATCTTGCTGCTGATTAGCCAAGGCAGTGGCACTTTTCTGCCGATGATGACCAGTATCCGGATCTTTTCTACCGCCTCCGCTCACCGTGACTTCCGTACGCGCCGCCAATATTTTCACCTGGTAAACTTTATGTTTTCCATACCCCCGCAATCTTCGTCCCGCAGAAATTGCATTTGCCGTCCGTGAGGTTCATGCGGGTGACGGCGAAGATGTCGCGCTCGATGACGGCCTTTTTGCAGTTGGGGCACCAGGTCGTCTCCACTCCTTCGAGGCCGGGCACGTTGCCGATATAAACGTAGTCCAAGCCCTCGGCGCGGGCGGAGTCGCGCGCTTTCACGAGCGTCTCAACGGGCGTGGGCGCCAGGTGCGTGAGCTTGTGCTCCGGGTGGAATCGTGAGAAGTGCAGCGGCCGGTCCGGCCCCAGCTCCTTCGCGATCCAGCCGCACATGCGGCGGATGGTGTCCAGGTTGTCGGTGTAGGTCGGCACGACGAGGTTGATGATCTCGACCCACACCCCCAGTTCCTTGAGCGTCTTGAGCAAGTTGAGGATGGGCTGGAGCTTGCCGGAGTTGAGCTTCTGGTACGTGTCCTCGTCAAAACCCTTCAGGTCCACGTGCGCGGCGTCCACAAATTGATACAGGTCGCGCGCGGCCCGGTCTTCGATCGAGCCGCAGCTCACGACGATATTTTTGAGCTTCCGGTCGCGCGCGGCCTTGCACGTATCCTGCGTGTATTCGTAAAACGCCACCGGCTCGGAATAGGTGTAGGAAATGGACGGGCAACCGAGCGCCTCGGTCACCGACACGACGTCTTCCGGGAACAGGCTGAGCCGCGACATTTGCTCGAGCGAAAGGCTCGAAGGCAGCGGCGGGCGCAGGCGCAACTCCTCGCCGCGCGGGTCCTTGGTTTCTTCCGGTTTCTTCTGCGAAATCTCCCAGTTCTGGCAGTTGAGGCAGCGGAAGACGCAGCCGGACGTGGCGAGGGAAAAGCTCAGTGTGCCGGGCAGGAAATGGAACAGCGGCTTTTTCTCAACCGGGTCAACGTGGAAGGTGCAGGGGTTGCCATAAACCAGCGTGTAAAGCGTGCCGTCGCGGTTGACCTTGTTGCGGCAATGGCTGCGGTCGCCGGGTTCAAGGATGCAGTTGTTCGGGCAGACCTTGCACTGGACGTTGCGGCCGAGCTTGAGGTAATGACGGCCTTCCTTCACCCAGCCGCGCTTTTGCCACAACTCCCAAAGCTCGCCCGACGGAGCGTCGCCTTTGAAAACGCCTGCGGGCGCCTCGGACTCCCGCCATCCGGAGAACAGATCGAACAGTGATGCCGCCCCCGCCAATCCCACCACGGCCGCCGCGCCCAGCCCGATGGCAGCGCGCCGCGAAATTCCCCCCGTCAACCCGGAGTGCCGGTTCTGGTGTTCAGAGTTCGATGTTCGATGTTCGATGTTCACACTACGTCTATTCGCGATGTCTGATCCAGCCCCATCGCTGGAAGGCAAGATACACCGCCGGCACGACATGCGCCACCACGAGGACGATCAGCGGCAGGTGCAGCATGCGGTGGAACGTCAGCGCGGATTTCTCGTCCAGCAGTTTGCTGAACCCGTAGCGGCCATCCATGATGTAACCGGTCAGCAGGAAGGCCATCACCAGCGGCAGCAACAGCCAGCCGCTCCAGCGCATGATTTTAATGGAAACCATGTTGAGTTTGATCATATCGAAACCTTTCTCCAAAACAGAACGCCGCCCGCCAGCGCATTCAATCCCGCTGTCAGCAGGCAGACGCCCATCACGCCTATCAGCGGTATCAACAGCGTGCTCGCCAGCAGCGCGCCGAGTGATGCGCCCACGAAATCCGCCGTGTAAAGCCGTGACGCGCCCGTCGCCGTGCCGTCGAACTGCAGCCGGTTCGCCAGCGGGAACTGTGCACCGACCAGCACGGCGAGAATCAAAGTCAGCGATGTAAAGATCGCTTTGATCGCCAGGAGCGATGCGGTTGTGCCTCCCATGCGATTCAGCAGCGGCAGCAAAAGCGGAAGCAGGATGGCGTAACCGGCAAGGGCCATCGCAAGGACAATCAAACTTCTTCCACTGCAATCCTTGGAACTTGTAGGAGCCGACGTGAGGAGGCTCTGATCACTTCTGGATTCTCCAGTTAGAGCCTCCTCACGTCGGCTCCTACGGTTCGTTGACATGGCCCCAAGCGCCAGCCCAACCATGAAAACCGTCACGATCACGCCGACCTGATGATAGACCGAGCCGCACAAAACCTGGAAGGCCAGCAGCAGCACGATCTCCAGCGCCGAGCCCGCGAAGCCCGACGCAAAAAGCACGAGCGCCGGTCCACGTAATCGAATGAGATACACGAGCAGCAACAGCAACAATACCGCCTGTAGCGCGCCGAAGCTCAAGGTGAACTGGCTCATCCAATGGCGCAGATGGTAAAAGTAAAGCATCGGACTGAAATCCCGGTTCAGCGCGGCGGGTTGTGACACCGCCCGCTGGATGTCTGCCATCCGGTCGGCGGTGAGCATGGCGTCGAGATAATGCCGGTTCACGAGCTTCGTCGAAACGCCCTGCGCCTCGACCCGCGCAGCGATGTCGCCGTACAGCGGGCCATCGGACGCGAGGAAAAAGACCCGGCCGCCGGGCAACGCCAGAATGTTGGCGAATGACTGCTTGAGCGACCGGTTCGCCGAGGCCAGCAGTTGCGCCAGTTCCGGGCTGACGTAGTTCTCGTAACGGCCCAGCGCGAACGAGAGCACACCACCATCGGCCAGCACCTGTTTGACTCCGCTGAAAAATTCGACCGTGAAGAAGCGGTTGAGCTGCGCCGTGGATGGGTCGGGCAGCGCGAGGATGACGACGTCGTAGCGGTTGGTCGTCTGCCGCACGAATTGCCGCGCGTCAGTGGCAATTACCCGGATGCGCGGATCGGCGAAGTGCTCCGGCAGGAAGCGACGGCCGGTTTCGATGACGAGCGGGTCGAGTTCCACGCAGTCCACCCCGGCGACGTTGTATTTGAGGATTTCCTTCGCCACCCCGGCAACGCCGCCTGAAACCAGCAGTACCCGCCGCGCATCGGGCCGCTGGCTCATGGCATAGTGCGTGGCTTCCTCCACCTGCTCTACGTTCGGCGTGGACACAATGGCAATGCCGTTCTCGATGAAATTGGTCTCGCCGCCCGATTCCGTGACCACCAGCCGGCCGTAAGGCGAGTTGGCGCGGAACAAAACATTCTGGCCGGGGAATTGGAGCGCAGTCGAGAGCGCGTCGGAGTGGGCGAGCCAGACGAAAGCGGCAATGCCCGCAACCAGTGTCAAAATGAAAATCTCCCGGAGCGCCGGCCTCCGGCACGGCAGGTCTTGAGTGTTCTCAGAAACGCGCCGTACCGGAGGCCGGCGCTCCAATGTTGCCATCGTGTCCGATGGAAAATGTTGCCCCCCTGCCCGGCCAAGCCACACGGCGGCTGCGAGATTCAACAGGGCGGGCACGGCGAGCAGCGCGATGTGGTCGAGAAACCGCACCAGCACGAAGCTGAACAGCGCGCCGCCGGCAACGCTGCCCAAGCTGTCGGCGACATAAACGCGGCCCGCGCCCGACGCATCGCCGCGGCGATTGAGAATCGAGCACGCCAGCGTCAGGGTGTATCCGGCAACGATGCAAAACGGCAGCAACAAAACCGCGGCGCTCAAGACGGTTCCAGTCACGCCCACCTCCGCGCCCCGCACGAAGACCACGTTGCGCAGGGCACGGACGGCAAACACCTGCGCCAGCGGAATCACGGCAACGAGGATTTGCGCGGTGAACAGGACGGCCAGGGGATTTCGGAGTTTGTCCGCCGTCCGGCCCAGCGAAGTTCCCAGGCCCGTGAGCAGCAGCCAGAGGCCGAGCGCGATGCCCAGCACCATTTCATTACCCGCAAAGGCGCAGAGCAACTCGCGCATCAGCGCCAACTGCGTCATCACCGAGGCCAGTCCCAACCCGGCGAGCGCCCAAAGCACCGGCAATCTGCCGTTGTCAGCAGACGGGAGATTCGGGGTGTCGGCGGCCATCAAACGTTCCTTTTACTTTTCCGATTCCTTGAATGCTTCGACGTGGTAGATGGAGACGCTGACGTCCTTGCCGCGCCAATCCCCGGGCGCACAGCCCGCCTTTTCGGAAAGGTGATTCAGGAACTCGACCTTGTCCGGCAGTTGCTCCCAGACTTGGGGCAGAAATGTCGCGCCCCGACCATCAAGCTTGAGCACCACGCCATCCTTGCCGGGCTGCAATTTGGCCAGCAAATCTTCCGGCGATGTGAACGGCAACGGTTTCGGCTCGGTCAACACGCTGATTTCGATTTTGATTTTGCCCGTTTCACCGGGCTGCACTGGCAGGAAGCGCGGGTCGCGGATGGCCGCGTTCCGCGCGTTGTCCACCACGGCCTGGTAAAGCGGTTCCTGCGGCGAAATGTGGCCGATGCAACCCCGCAACTCGCCATTTTCCGTCAACGTCACGAAACAGGCTTTGGTTTCCGATAATTGGGGCGGCACACTCTTGGCGTTGACTTCAAATCCCGACAAGCCCGGATTGGTCACCACACAGGTCAGGGTCCGGCGGGCCAGGTCCAGCAGTAACTTTCTTTCCGGTGCCGCGTAGTTTTCCGGCGCGGGCGCGAAGAAAGCAATGGCGCTGTAGCCGACAACACCGTGGCTCTTGTCGCCCGAGGTGTCGCCGCTGTTGCGATAATCCAGCAACCGTGCCTGCCACCCGTTCTGGTGTGCCAGATGCAGCAACGCCAGAATGGGCAGTTTGCCGCAAGCCTCCTGGCTTTCCATGGCCGCGATGTCCAGACTGCACATTGCCTTGACGCAACGGCCATCCAGTGCTTCGGCTTCGTCATAGGGATGGTAGTGGCTCAAATCTGAACTCACCACGATCAGGGTTTTGTCGTCGAGTTGCGTCGCCACCGCCTGCGCCACCTGCGCGGGATCCACGTTGCCGAACACCACCGGCAAAATGGAAAAGTTCGTCAAAACTTTTTGCAAAAATGGCACCTCGACTTCAACCGAATGTTCCCAGGTATCCGGCGTGTCTTTGCCCGGGTCGGGTGCCGGCTTGGATGACTGCGGCCACCAGGCAGGGCGTTCCACCCGACAGCAAGGCTCGCTGAGGCAGGGACTGATTTTTGCCAGCGCCCGGGCTTTGGGAGAGATTGGCACCAGCCCGAGCGGCGTGCGATAGGCATCCACCGCCGGGACCGACGCCCCGTCAAAAAGCGCGTAATGGCTCGGCCCCAGAATGATGACCGTGTCGAAATGGCGTCCAATCAGGTTTTTGAAGGAGTAGGCCGCGACCGGACCGGAAAACTCGTAGCCGGCATGGGGACAAACGATGGCTTTAAGGTCGCCAACCGGCTCAGTGGGCGCGGCGGCGAGCAGGCGGTCAATCATTCGTGACAATTCGGCCGGGTCTTTCGGATAAAACAGCCCCGCCACGGCCGGCTCCCGCACCAGTTGTTTTGCGGCGGCCTTGGGCGTTTCGGCCTGTGCCTGGCGTTCACCACCCCGGAACATTTTTTGTCCCATCGGCGCCAACAGCACGGCCATCAGCGCTGCTGCCGCGATCGCGCCTGCCAGGATGAACCATCTTGACCGCTTGACGCGGGACAAGCGTCCCGCCGGTTCACCGCTCACAGCACCAATGAGAAACAAGTTTAGCATGAAGTTCATAAGCATCCTTTGATTTGACCCGGAAAATTTTCGGGAACAGAAAACTCATTCGTTCTGGAAATACTGAAATTAAAGTTTGTTAACTGCTCCAGCAGTTCCTCCATCTTCTCCACTGTTAAATTTGTCACGACATAATTGAAAATTCTCACGAATTGTGCGCGTTTTCGGATGTTTTAGTCCTAAAGTTTTTTCACAAACTTTTAATGTTTGCTCAAACAACGCCAAGGCTTTGTCGTAATCGCCTTTGGCTTGATACAGCGACGCGAGATTGTTGTGGCTAGTTAAAGTAGCGGGATGCTCCGCACCTAGTACACGTTCGCTAACCACAAGCGTTTGCTCATACAGCGGCAAGGCTTTGTCGTAATCGCCTTTGACTTTATACAGCAACGCGAGATTGTTGCGGCTGGTTAAAGTATCGGGGTGTTCTGCACCCAACACGCGCTCGCTAACTGCCAGCGTTTGCTCCAACAGCGGCAATCCTTTGTCGTAATCGCCTTTGGCTTGATACAGCGACGCGAGATTGTTGCGGCTGGTTAAGGTAGCGGGATGTTCCGCACCCAGCACGCGCTCGCTAACTGCCAGCGTTTGCTCCAACAGCGGCAATGCTTTGTCGTAATTGCTTTTAGCTTGATAAAGGGACGCAAGATTGTTGCGGCTGGTTAAAGTACCAGGATGCTCCGCGCCCAGCACGCGCTCGCTAACTGCCAGCGTTTGTTCCAGCAGCGGCAATGCTTTGTCGTAATCGCCTTTGGCTTGATACAGCGACGCGAGATTGTTGCGGCTGGTTAAAGTATCGGGATGTTCCGCGCCCAGCACCCGCTCACGACCTGCCAGCGATTGCTCATAAAGCGGCAAAGCTTTGTCGTAATCACCTCTGGATTGATAAAGGGACGCGAGATTGTTGCGGCTGGTTAAAGTATCTGGATGTTCCGTGCCCAACACCCGCTCGCGACCTGTCAGCGTCTGTTCCAATAGCGGCAAGGCTTTGTCGTAATCGCCTTTGGCTTTATACAGCAACGCGAGATTGTTGCGGCTGGTTAAGGTAACCGAGGGATGGAAACGGCGATAAAGTTCCTTGAGCCAGTTAGTCGTCAATTCGCGTCCGCTCATGATACCGGAAGGAAGCGACGCACCAGAACCGAGGATGAAGCAGTAATGGCGTGGTGTCTTAAATTCGCAAACGTCGCCAAGGTCGTTTAGAAAATCACAGAGCGGATAGATATTGTCGGTGTGCGAATCAGACTTTGAACGCTTCGCTTTGGCCATGGCGCGAGAATGGAATAATGCTGTTCGGTTGGCAAGAAAGTCTCAATCCGTGGTTCCAAAGTGAGAAAATCCGTCGCAAATTAAGCAGATATAAACGTAGTGCAAGCCATCGGCTTGGGCGTCCGCCGGGAAGAAGTGACGGTCGTGCCGCTCCATAATTTTCCTGACAAACCGCCGGAATGGTGTTTGGATAACGCCATGATTTACGGCCACTTGCAGCATCCCGATGCGTTTGCGCCTCTGCTCGCGAACCCGGTTTGGAAGGAAGCCTTCGACTGGTTTGCGGGAATGGCGGCCAGCGAGAGCAGCTTTCCGTTTTTGATGCCGCCCCAGCCCATTTTCTGAACGGAGACGCAATCATGCCCGGTCAACGCGGGGCCTAAACGCCAGTCGAGGCATTCGTCAATGAGAATGCGCAGGGCCGACGGTTTCGAGCATTTTCAACTGGCCGGCTTCAATGACGGCAATGGCTTGTGACCGTTTGACGGAAGGAAAGCTGGTCAAAAAATCTTCAATGGATTCGCCGCCTTCCAGGGCGTCAATCAGATTTTGCAGGGGGACACGCGTGCCGACAAAAACGGGCGTGCCGCCCATGATTTCCGGGTCGGAGTGAACGACGCCTTTCAAATCTTTCATTGTCATAACATGGTTAAAATACTCCCGCCGGTGAAATTGTCACCTGCAAACATGGACGTGGAGCGGCGTTGGGTTCGTGACGCATTTGGCGGAAAATTCAACACCGCATTGGTCGCGACAGCGTCCGCGCATCAAAAGCAAGCCCCAGCCGGGTAGGTTGATCCGCCGGCCAGGACTGGAATAATGAAACCGCGTAGATTACTGGCAGGTTAACTGAAAATTAATTTGACCGGCAGTGATGCTGCCATGTGCGCTTCTTGCATTCATATCGCCAACGCGCACCCGGCTTCTTTGACATCCGAGATTAAAACCTTGTCATCACCAATTTTGCCCGGCCCCGCTGACTTGATGATGGCGTTCACCGCTCGCTCCGCGTTTTGGTCTCCCACCACCAGGTCAATTCTGAGCTTCGGCAGAAAATCCACCGTGTATTCGCTGCCGCGGTAGGCTTCCATATGCCGGTTCTGCCGGCCAAATCCCTTCACTTCACAAACGGTCATCCCATCAATGCCGATCTCCCCTAGGGCGTCCTGGACTTCATCCAATTTGGAACGTTGGATAATCGCTTCAATTTTTTTCATATTTTTTCCAGAGTGTCATTCAATCATTCAACTGCACCTGTGTTTGGCTGTACCACACTCCTTTAGCAACGGTGATGCCAGCCGGGGCAACCACCAGGCAAATGTCTGCAAAGCGCCCGTTTTATAAGGGTTTTTTTGGGGTGTTGATAATTTGGCGTCGTTCAAAAATCCCTGTCATCGCTGTTTCCTTTTGACCAGCCGACAAGATTTTCGCCAGCGCACCGGCAAATTTTTTGCCGGGTTGTTTTTGTGCCATTGATGGTTGTGGCTGGCCGCGTTTTTTCCGATGACATTTCCATCCCGGAGCATATCCATGAAAGCGGTTCATCCTTTCATCGTGCGAAACTGGCGCAAGGCGACAAGGGGATCGATCCGAGTCAGTAAAAAAATGCGCCCGGTGATTTTCCCAACGCTGTCAGAACAAAGCAGTTGAAACCACGAAACACACCAAAGACACGAAATGACCAGGCATGGCCAGGCACCGCTGGTTCACCCGGCAGGTGAAGTCTGCCACCGCATAAAATGATCGGTTCCGACCCTCTTTTCGTGTGCTTCGTGTATTTCGTGGTTCATCTCAAGTGACTGGCCAAGTCGCAACACGCAGGTTCTCCGGTTCAGGGAGTGGAAGGTTTGGACTTGGCCGCGATTTGCCAGCGCAACTCTTTCATCCGCTTTTGAGCGTCTGTGAATTGTTTGGGGGTCAGTTCCTTTCTCAGGAGATTGCGGCGCTCGGCGGCATCTGCATCTGCCTTGGCCGCCATGCTAAACCACGCATACGCCTCCACTTTATCCCTCGCCACGCCCTGGCCATTGGCGTAGCCGCAGCCCAGATTGTATTGAGCCTCGGCGTGACCCTGCTCGGCGGCCTGGCGATACCACTTCACCGCCTCAACATAATCCTTCGCCACGCCCTCGCCATTGTCGTAGCACCAGCCCAGATTGGATTGAGCCGGGGTGTAATTCTGTTCGGCGGCTTTGCGATACCACTCCACCGCCTCCTCTTTATCCTTCCTCACGCCCTGGCCATTGGCGTAGCAGTAACCCAGATTGAATTGAGCCGGGGCGAAATTCTGCTCGGCGGCCTTGCGATACCACTTCACCGCTTCACCATAATCCTTCCTCACGCCCCGGCCATCATCGTAGCAAAAGCCCAGATTGAATTGAGCCTCGGCATCTCCCTGCTCAGCCTTGGCTTTATATTCTAGAAATCTGCCAGGAACGGCGCCACCTTTCGGCGCGGCGGCGCGTCTCGGAAGCAGGCCAGAACGCAGGCCGGTGATGTAATTGGAGACGGCGCTTAGAAATCGTTTCATCGAATTGAAACCTACGCTTTAGCCATCAAGACCTGCAAGCTAAAATCCTTTTGCCGCTGCCCCATCCGTTGGGCGGCGAGTTCCAACTCAAGGCCAACCCGCAGCCGGCTGCTAAAACCGCAGATGAACGCAGATGGAGCAAAAGAAAACGCAGGCCACTGCATGCGGAAGCCTTCATCTTTTGGTGATTCGACATCGGTCTGAAAACCCTTCTTTTATCTGGGTTCATCGGTGTCCATCTGCGGTTAAAGGTTTCCCGGACAGCATAGTTCCGGTCAAGGTTGGGACAGAATTTGCAGGGTCGTGGCCGGGCCGAGATCGGCGGGCGGCGTCCAGGAACGCAAAACCCAGACGGCTTTTTTGTCCGGCGTCACTTCGATGGCCTGAATGGGCGCATTGGCCGGATCGCCTTTGCCCGACCACTCGTTGACCCAGTTGTTGATGATCGTATTTCCATTCGGCAACCGCGTGGCGAGTTGCAGGCTGGACGTCTTGTAATCCGGCGCGTCGACGGGTGTCCATTCCCAGACCGTTTCGCCGGCGCGGTTGACCTCGCGCACAAATCTGTGATTGCTGACCACGAGAAGGTTCCCGTTCTTGAGCGGCGTGGCCGACCAGATGCCCGGCACGTCCAGCGACCAAAGCTCTTTGCCATTCAAATCATACTCGGCGGCCTTGCCCAAATCCATGTGCGCGACCAGCAACGTACCGGCATCCGTGATCCGCGCATGGCGGAACTGGCCGTGGGTGCCCTTGGGATCTTTCACGGCCAAAACAAATTCTCGTTCGGTCGCGCCCGTGGTTTTGTTGACCATGATGAACTTCGCCGGATCGCCATTCTGCACGAACCACACACTGTTCGTGCCGTAAGGTTGCGCGGTGTGGATTTCGGTGTTCGGCGGCGCATCAAAATTCCAGACGACTTGTTTATCCGCGTTGACTTCGGTGACGCCAAACTGATGCGCGAAAAGAATGTTGCCGTTCGGTTGCAGCACGGCGTCGCTGATCTCGCCTTTGCCCGGATGCGTGTAAGACCAGGCAATCTTGCCATCACGCACAATGAACATCCGCTCCGTCTTCCCCTCGCCCGCGTAAAAGAAATCGTGCTCGGCCAGACCTTTGCCGGGCAAAACCGCCGGAACTTGCGGCGCAGCCGAGTTGCCCGTTGCCGTGCCCATCGGCAGATATATCAACTCAATGCCCTTGCCTTTGGCCGGATCGAGATTGCGCGAGTATTGTTTGGTTGCGTCGCTGTCCCAGCGTTCATGGACGCCGAGGCTTGAGACGATTTTCCCATCCTGCTTGTAAACCGTGCCCGACGGCGGGTGATCCGGTTGTGCCATTTCAAAGAGATAATCGTCCGCGTTGGCGCGGATGAGAATGCGCGGATGGCCGTTTGTGTCGTTGTTGTTTTTGGTCTGCGCGAACAGAATATCCAGCCCCACGGAATCCAGCGCCACGCCGTCCATCGAGGCCAGCACGCTCGCCGGCCAGTCCGGATTTTCGTAAGGCTCGACGCGGTTGTTGAACGGCGGGTTGGGAAAATGCACCGGGTAAGTGCGCCACTTGCGCCCGCTGTAGAGTCCGTCGAGCACAAACAGAATCGTCTTCGCGCCGAGGTGGGGCGAGGCCGCGAGATCAACGATGGGTGAATAGGCATTCTTGACGCCTTCCTGGTCGGGGTTGATGGCCGCGTGCAATTCCCACGTCCCTTTGATCGAGCCGAAATGATTTTTCCCGCACATGGTGATGGCGGTTTGACCCGAATCGCCATCCTCCATGTTGTTGTAAGGATAGGAATGCGCCTTGAGCAGCGCCAGATTGACGAGGTAAGTGGCGTCGAAAATCTGTTTGGGAATCAATTTGGCATCCTTGTATTTGCCGTTCGAATAGGCAACCCCTTCCACCCAATCCGGCGTCTCCAGGCCATGATAATCACCGTAGCCCGGATTCTTCGGCTGACTCGCCTTGGGTGGTGAATTTTGGATGAAACGGACATCCTTGAATTCGCTCCACACCTTCGTGAGGATATACGGCGGAATGAAGCGGCGAACGTCATACACGATGATGTCCTGCGGCCGCACGTGCGCCTGATTGACGAGCTGGCGGATCATGGCCAGAACCATCTGCGGCGAGGCGTCGGTGTAGTTGTCGGCCTTCGCGCCGTCCTCGCTGTTGTTCAAATTGATTTTGACGGCCACGACTTCGCCCGGCTGACAGCCGCGCTGGTTCATGCCGCGGGAGTTCTGGTTGTAATACTCGAAGATTGCCTGCCAGGCCCGCTCGCCGTTGGTGGCGCTGGTCAGCTTGAGCAGCGTGGCGGCCAGCATGGCATCCACCCGCGCCTGATCGGTGTTGGCATCCAGCCACCATTGATCGCTCTTTTGTTTCCAATGCCCCGCCCATTTTGTCGCCAGCGGGTCGTGCGCCCACACCACACGGCCGGGATTGATGCCTCGCGCGATGCCCACCGGCTCATTCGGTTTGGCCGGAATGAAATTCCAGTCCGTCGGCGGCTTGCCGGCGTTCTGCGCCGCGCCGTTGCCGGTGAACGACATCAGCGTCCACGCCACCACCGCCAGCACCGTCAGCAGCCCGCAGCCGGCCGCGAACCGGACGCGGGCGAGGCGTTTCAAACCGGACTTGATGGCCACCACGCCACACAGCCAGAGGATAAAGCCGGACGCGACCGGGAAAGCCGCGCGCTGGCACGGGTAGCTGGCGCGGCTCGGTTTGGGAATGACCCGCACCAGGAACCAAACCAGCGCCGCCGCGCCGGAGCCGATGGCCGCCAACCGCAGAACGGAACCGACGGCGCGGCGACTCAGAAGCATTGCCAAATTCAACAGAGTGGATTTCATGGTTTTCATTTTAATTTGCTGGCTGACGAGCGTTTTATTTTCTCCGCTTCCGCCTTCCTCGGCAACAAAGAACGGCTGCCACCACCTCCGGGACACGAGACTCTCCCCGGCTGTGGAATGCCGGCTTCATCCGCGGAAGCGTTTCTGCCTGAATCAAAATTGCTTTAGCTCCACACGTTCCAGCTTTTGGTCCGGCAGGAACTGGCTTTGGTGGAGGTTGAAGTCCTGGACGTTTCTCAGACTGAATGACGGCGCGTTCGAAGGTGCCCGCCACTGAACATTTTGGAAATTTGCGCCGTCCACATCATCAAGAACAAATGCCGGGCGCAGATCCTCCTTCAACGTGCGCACCGTGACATCGCTGAATTCCATTCCCTTCGCGTGCCGGATGAAGAAGCCGCAGGATGGCATGGTGCCGAACATGCCGGGTTCCGGATAAGCGGTTTCCTTTTCAGCAGGCTGGAGCGCGGCCTCTTTGGCAGTGCCGCCGCCTTCCTGGAGGAAGTGAATGTTGCTGATCCGCACATCCTCGATGGGATGGCCGGGGATGCCGCTGATGATCGAGCCGAGTTTCTGCCTGGCGCCGGAGACGACCAGGTCGCTGATGTTGATGCGGCGAATGACCCCCACGGGCGGATGGTCGGGACCGCGGGCGCGATTGCCCAAGCGAATGAAGATTGGCGAGTTGACGATATCCCGCATGGAAATGTTGTTGATGGTAACATCCTCGATGTCACCGCCATCCACGCTCTCGATGGCCAGTCCGCCGCAGTCATCGAAGTTGCAGTTGGAAATGGCGATGTTCTTGAAACCGCCGTTGGATTCGGTGCCGAACTTGATGCGACCGGTTCGTCCGGCGTAGCCGGAAGGGGCGCGTTGAAACGTGCCGTCCAGCAGCGTTCCCTCGATATAACCGCCGGTCACGTAGCAGTTGTTGATGGTGACGTTTTCCGTCGCGCGCAAACAACCGAGGGCATAGCTGCTCTTCAGACAAATGCCGTCATCCCAAGGCGAATTCACGCTGCAATTGGAGATGCGCACATTGTGGCAGCAATCAATGTCCATGCCGTCCCGGTTCGTGTCGAGCCGCACGTTGTCGATGGTCAGGTTGTCAACTCCGGTGGCGAGGATGGCAAAATGGCCGCCGTGCAGGATGGAAATGTCGCGCAGGATGACGTTATGGCAGTTCTTCAGGCCGATCGCCTTGTTGCCGGCGTTCGGCGGGGGATCCTTGTAAAGACGGGTTTCCAAGCCCCGGCTCAGTCCTTTGCCGTTGATGAGTCCGGGTCCGATAATTGAGACATTTTCGATATTCTCGCCCCAGATGAGACTGTTGTGCCAATGGCTGTGACCGAAATCCTGGTAGGCGGTCCAAGCGTTGGTTTCCGGCGGATCATAAGGCGCCAGTTTCTCGGTAACCGCTTCAATGGTTGAGCCGGCTTCAAGAAAAAGGGTCACGTTGCTCTTGAGCCGGATGGAGGCGGACAGGTAAGTGCCGGCTGGAAATCGCACCGTGCTGCCGCCAGCCGCGTTGGCAGCGACGATGGCTTGGTTGATCGCATCGGTGTCGAGCGTTTTGCCGTCGCCGGTCGCGCCAAAATCTCTGACATTAAAAACGCCTGTGCCCACGCCCATCGGCGTGTTGGGTGAACCGGCAGGTAGCCCTTCTGCCCTGGCCGCCCACACCATCATGCCCAATGTCAGCCCCACGCCCAAAACCACCACCGTCTGCGACAGTTTCCGCCAGCAGTCCCGCCAAAATTTGTTTGTCTTTTTCACGTTTCCTCAAAAGTTGCGTTTGAACAAATAAATCCGGCAGGTTTATCGCTCTTGGCTTTCCGGCGGGCCGGGTTCATCCAGAAGCTGGATGCTGGTGGCCGGGCCGAGGTCGGGATTTTTCCACGAAGACAAAGCCCACACGATTTTCCTGGCCGGCGTCACCTCGAAGACCTGTATCGTGCCCGGCCAGTGTGACGTGTTGTTGTCCCCGGCAATCCAGCAGCACAACACCGTATTGCCATTGGCCAGCCGGTCGGCCGTCTGAATGTTGCCCAGCGTTTCACCGGGCACGTCCGCCTGCGTGAATTCCCAAACCGCTTCTCCTTTCGGATTAACCTCGCGCGCGTAGCGGCTCCAGTCGCCGGCGATCAACGTGTTGCCGTTCTTGAGCCGCACCGCCTGCCAGGGTGATTTGGCTTCAACGGACCACAGCACCTTGCCGTCCAAATTATACTCGACGACTTTGCCTTCGCCGAGATGCGGCACCAGCAATGTGTCCGCCGGTGTCATGCGAATGTGCCGGAATTGCCCGTGCGTGCCGGTGACAGTGGTCGGAATGGGAATTTCCTTTTCGATCTTGCCGGTCGCGGTGTTGATGATCATCGCCTGCGCCGGGTTGCCGTTGCGCATGATCAGGACACGGTCCTTGCCGATGGATTGACAAGAGTGGATTTCCGTTCCGGGCGGAGCGGGATAATCCCACAGCAGCTTTTTGTCCGGGCTGACCATTCCCGCTCCCGACATGCGGGAAAAAATCACGTTGCTGTTGGACAATAACGTGGCGTCGTCGAATTCCTGATTGGCACCCGGCTTCGGATGCAGCGGCATGGAATACTGCCAGACAATCTTGCCGTCACGAACGATGAAGATGGACTGCTCCTGCGGTTTGCGCGTGTCCCACTCCCCCGCATAAAGAAAAGGGTGCCGCGCCGCGCTACGGTCAACTGGCGATTCCCCCGCCGGCGTGTCCGCCCCGCGCACGGGAAGAATTACAGTGACACTCAAGGCCAAAAGAACTCGTTTCAAACCATTTAGTCTCGTCACATTTATTTTCATTTTGTCTTTCGATGAATGGTACCAATGCTTGATTGCGTAAATCCGCCGGTTACTTGGAACCCTTGCCAGCGGCTGCGGGCGCTGGATCGTTCTTCGTCGGGGCGACGGTGTTGATCCGGCCGTTCGTGTCGAAGGTCAATTCGTCAATGCACACCGAGCGGCGGAAGGCGTTTCCGTTCGAGAGTTCACTGGTGTGATAAAGGACATACCACTTGCCCTTGAACTGGACGACGGAGCCATGTTGCGTGACGGAAGCAGCGTGCTCCATCACCTTGCCGGCATAGGTGAACGGGCCCATCGGGTGATCGCCGATGGCATAGACCTGCGTGGCCGACGGCGCCCAGCCATCGGAATACACGAAATAATATTTTCCGGCTCGTTTGAAGACAAAGGGCGCTTCGCCGTAACCTTCGGGCAAAATGGGGTCCTTGCCCGGCGCCGCCAGCGAAACTGGCTTCCCTTGCGCATCGAGAAAAGAAACGGTGTGGAGATCGCCAGCCAGTTCGGTGAGGGAAGGACGGAGCTTCACAACCTCCGGTTTGCGGCAGCCGAAATACAGATAGGTTTGGCCATCGTCGTCCTGAAGCACGGCGGGATCAATCGGCTCCGGTCCCGCGTCCGGCAGCGTCGCGTTGTCAATCAGCGGTTTCCCGATGGCATCCTTGAACGGCCCCTCCGGGCTGTCGCCCACCGCAACGCCGATCTTCGTGCGATCCACCGGCAGGAAGAGGTAATACTTGCCGTTTGATTCGACGCAATCCGGCGCCCACGCCCAGTGGGTCGCCCAGGCAAAGTCCTTCACGCGAAATATCGAGCCATGATCTTTCCAGGTGACCAGGTCGGCGGTCGAGAGCAGGCGCCAATCCACCATGTCCCAGTAGGTGGCATCCGGCAGATCATGCGAGGTATAAACGTAAAGCCGCCCGTTAAAAACCCGGCCCGAGGGATCAGCGGTGAAAATGTTTGTGACCAGCGGATTTCCGCCCAACGCGACGGACGAGACGAGCGAACTGCCCAGGAGCAGCCAGAGGAAATATTTAAGAAGTTTCATAAAAGAGTGGCTTGAGCGTAATCAAGCGAAAGACCTGGGGCAAGCATGGCAAGCTTTTGCGCGCCACTACAGAAACTACCGCAGTATCATTGAAAGCGATTCATCCTTTCATCGTGCGAAACTGGCGCAGGGCGACGAAGGGATCAATCCGGGTCAGCAGAAAATGCGCCCAGTGGTTTTTCCAACGCTGCCAGAAGGTCTGTGACTTCCGCCATTGGTGAAGCTCGATTCTTTGGGAGTGTTTTAGCAGGCGCTCAAAAATTTCCAGCGTTTCAACGGCCACGGTCTTGTTTTCGAGGCGCAGCGTCAGTTCGTAATTCAGATTCAGGCTGCGAATGTCGAGATTGGAGGAGCCGACGTAAACCACCCCGTCGCTGAGAATCAGTTTGGCGTGCAGAACCTGCGGTTGATACTCGTAAATCTCCACGCCGGCCTTCAACAGGCGATGATACAAACTTCTGGCCGCCAGTTGCGACACCAGGATGTCGGATTGGCCGGCCAGAATCAGTTGCACACGTCCGCCGCGCCGCGCCGCGCGCAGCAAATCCCGCCGCAGCCGCCGGGTCGGCAGAAAATACGCGCTCACGATCCGCACCTCGCGGGCTTTGGCCAAATCCTGATGCAACACGGTTTGAAACGGGCTGGAGCCACGGCCGGGATGGCTCAGCAATAATTCCCCCGCCGGTTGTTTGAGGGGTTTGCGTCGGCGTTTGAAGGCGCGCAACCGCATCAGCGGGTTGCGGCGAAAATCCGACAGCGCGAACAATTCATCGAAGGATGCCGCCAGTTCACCGGCCAGGGTGGGATTTTCAATCCGGACGCCCACGTCACACCAGCCGCGCGTCACGCCGTCGCCATCGTATTCATCGGACACATTGAATCCGCCAATGAAGGTCGTGGCGTCATCGCAAACCAGCAGCTTGCGGTGATTGCGCACGCCGAACCGCCAGAGATGGAGGGGGTTGAAGCGGCGCACTTCCGCGCCGGCGGCAACGAGCGGCGCAAAAAAATCATCCGACAACAGCCACGAACCGAGCGCATCCACCAGGATTTGGACGCGCACGCCGCGCCGCGCCGACGCCAGCAAGGCTCCCAGAAATTGCCGCCCCAGCTTTCCGTCGGAATAAATATAGGTTTCCAGCCGGATGGATTTCTGCGCCGCCGCGATGGCCTCCAGCATGGCCGGAAAAATTTCCTGTCCCGCGCAGAGCCATTGCCAGGCGTAAGATTTTGGAGCAGCCATGATTCACCGTAATTTCCCAGATTCAAATTGGCAATCAACTTCCGGTTTGGGTTCGCCGATCTCATGGGTGGCGTTGGCGGGAGGAGCGGAAACATTGAGCTTTATTCCAAAATTGCCGTGTTCGCGCCACCCGAAGTAGAAGTTAAAACTGCCCCGCTGGTAGGAAATGAACGGAAGCAAAACCAGCTTGCGCCGGGCCACCGCAAAGTCCCAGCCGCCGCGCGGTCGGGAATTTCGCTCCGGATATTTGCCGCTCCGCACAAATTCCTTGTCAGCGACACCGATGACATAATTGCCAAAGTTGTGGAACGGATTGCGGAAGTGCCACTTCATCACCCGGCGCCTGTCATCCGGCTTGTACCATTTCGGCGGGACCGGCTCATCACTGTTTTCCACCCACCACACCGGGTTGAGCTTGTTGTAATAATGAATCTTCGGCAGCCCGGCCCGCGGCGTGACTTTGATGCTGTGCCACCGGGGCGAATTCGGGTCGGCGGGCGGGCGCTTCATGGGCCGTGGCTGCCACGCCGCCGGCTCGGGCCGCGCAAAAGTGGACTGGTTGCCGGCCAACAGCAAAACCACCACAACCACCAGGCCCCGCCAGTTTTTTGTTCCATGGGTCATAACGACATGTCAACCACGGATGAAACGTGGAAGTTGCGCGAACATCAATGTCGAAAATCCAACCGGGTATTGAAAAAACACCTCGAGCGGACATAGACTGAACACCGAATTACGACACTGAACCTGAACTGAAAATTATTATGCCACTGTTAAAACTCGAAACCACCGTTGCGCTCGCCGATGACAAAAAGAAAACGCTGCTCGCGTCCCTCTCCAAAATCGTGGCCGGGACGATTGGCAAACCGGAACAATATGTCATGGTCGTCATCAGCCCCGCCGCCATTCTCATGTCCGGCAAACCGGATCCCGCCGCCTTCGTGGACATCCGCAGCATCGGCGGCCTGGGCGGCAACGTGAATCAACAGCTCGCGCAGAAGATCGGCGGTTTGTTGAAAGAATCCCTCGGCGTGCCACCGGACCGGATTTACCTGAACTTCACCGACGTCCCCGCCGGCAACTGGGGCTGGAACGGCGACACGTTCGGGTGAAAAGAAAAACGCGCGACGAACGCTCAAATGAGATGGGCGCTTCCGCAAGCGGAAACCTGCTCCGAAGAGCAATCCACGCCCCGGCACAAGGATCTCAAAGCCGGTATTTGGATGCGAGCTGTTCGTCGCGCAAGTCAATTTATAACACACCGCTCCCGAAATTCCAGCGCGAGTTATTCACAAGCGTAGCGCAGACTTCCAAGTCTGCTGTATCGCGGGTTTCCAAACCCGCATGTTGTTGAATGTTGTGCGCCTTGCCGACTTGGAAGTCGGCGACACAGCAGGTTTGGAAACCTGCGCTACGTGTCGCTGTCGGACTGCCGCCGAAAATTTTCACGAGAAAAAATTCCTCAACAACATTGCATTGAGCGGAACGGAAATTAAACTCCGCGCGCGTGTTGAACCTGAATTCACTCAATCCCCAGCAGCGACTGGCCGTCGAAACGTTGAATGGCCCGGTGCTGATCCTGGCCGGGGCCGGCACCGGCAAGACCCGCGTCATCACGTTTCGCGTCGCCCACCTCATCGCCAAGGGCGTCGCGCCCGGAAACATCCTCGCCGTCACCTTCACCAACAAGGCCGCCCGCGAAATGCAGGAGCGCGTGGCAAAATTGATTCCGCGTCAGACTGCCAAACCGGACGGCAAATTGAATCGCCCCACCATTTGCACATTCCATTCGCTCTGCGTCCGGATTTTGCGCCAGCACATTGAACGGCTCGGTTACAAACGGAATTTTGTCATCTACAACGAGTCGGAACAGCTCGGCGCTGTGAAAAAAATCCTCGCGCAGATTTCCGCGAAGGGAGAAAAAGCCGACCCAGCGGCGGTCCTGGCGTTGTTGAGCCGTTTCAAAAACGGGGGCGAACGCGCCGCCGTCTTTGCCGATGAAAGCGTCCGTGCGCTGGCCCAGCACATCCGGTCGCGCTACGAAACCGCCCTGCACGCCTGCAACGCCGTGGACTTTGACGATCTGATCCTGCTCACGCTGCGGCTTTTTAAGGAGCATCCGGAAGTGCTCGAAGCCTGCCGCGCCAGATATCGCTACGTCATGGCGGACGAATATCAGGACACCAATGCCACGCAGTTCCAGCTCCTTCACGCGCTGACGCTGAAGCATCGGAATTTCTGCGTGGTGGGCGACGATGACCAGAGCATTTACGGCTGGCGCGGCGCGGAAATCGGCAACCTGCTCGACCTGGAAAAATATTTTCCGGAGGTAAAAATCATCAAGCTCGAACAAAATTACCGCTCGACGAACACCATCCTGGACGCTGCCAACGCCATCATCAAAAACAATGCGCGCCGCCGCCCCAAACAACTCTGGTCGGGCAAGGGCCGGGGCGACAAGATTGTTTTGCGCGCCTATACGAATGATGACGACGAGGCGCGCAACCTGGTCGAACAGATTGAATTCGCGCGCCGCGCCCACGGCGTCCCCTGGTTGCACCATGCTGTTTTGTTCCGGACCAACGTGCAGTCGCGTCCGCTCGAAACCGCGTTCCGCACGGCCGGCGTCCGTTATCATCTGATTGGCGGCCAGAGCTTTTTCGACCGGGCGGAAATCCGCGATTTTCTCGCCTACCTGAAGGTGTTCATCAATCCACACGACGACGTCAGCCTGTTGCGCATTGCCAACGTACCGGCGCGGGGGTTGAGCGATGTGACCATGGAACGCCTGCTCGCCGCGAGCCAGGAGCGGAAAGGTTCCGTGTTTGCCGCGATGAAAAATCCGGCTGTCCAGGCAGGTTTTCAAGCCCGGACACGCGGAAGTATTGAAGCATTTGTTGAATTTGTGGAACGGACGCGGGCACAACTCGGACGTAGGACAGGCGTCGCGCCTGTCTCTAACTTAAAAACGTTTCCTCAAAATGGAGACAGGCGCGACGCCTGTCCTACGTCGTTGCAAACCTGGGCCGAACATTTTCTGGATGAGACCGGTTATTTCGCCGAGCTCCGGCGGTTGGAAAAAAATCGCGAGAACGCCGAAGACCGCATCCGCAATTTGCGCGAACTGACCGCCACACTCGACAATTTTGGCCGTCCCGGCGACCCGGCGTCCGACCGGCTGCAATCCTTTTTGGACGACATCACCCTCGACAGCGAACTCGAAGAGGAAAAGGAAACCGGCGACGCCGTGACGCTCATCACCATGCACAGTTGCAAGGGGCTGGAATTTCCGCGCGTCTATATCGTGGGATTGGAGGAAGGCCTGATGCCGCACGCGCGGTCGGCGGCGGAAGGCACGCTCGACGAGGAACGGCGGCTGTTTTACGTGGCGGTGACGCGCGCGATGCAATCGCTCACCCTCAGCCACTGCGCGGGCCGGATGCGCTACGGCCAGTTGATGCCCTGTCACCCGTCGCGCTTTCTCAAGGAACTCCCGCCCGAACTGGTGGAAGATGCCGACGCCAGGGACAAAGAGCCGGTGAACCCGGACGCCGGCAAAAAAATGTTCGACGTCCTGCGCAGCGCCATTCAGTGAAGCAATGCTAAAGGCTGAAGGCTGAAATGATTTACCTGTGGGAGTCGAGGCCTGCCGGGTCGTAGCGTTCAGTGCGAAGACCGGTAACGAGGCTCAAACTGAAAGGAAGATTCTTCGCTTGGACGGTCCTGAGCGGTCTGATTAAATCCACCCGACACAACATGAGCGAAGGCAAACAACCCTTTACTGAATATGCGACCAGGGCCCAGCGCGGCCAGGACGCCTCCCGGTGGGGCTGGATTGCCGCCGGCATCCTTGCCGTGCTGTTGGTTGTGTCATTGCTCCTCTGGGCCTCGGCCGTGGGCAGACTGCGTGGATTGGAATCGCTCCAAACCAAACTGGATGATGCCAATGCCAGCCTTGCCGGCGCACAGGCCGAAAACCAGAAGGCCAAAGACCAGATTGCGGCCCTGCAATCCAAGGTTGCCGATCTGGAACAAGACAAGGACACCGCCGCCCAGATGGCCAAAGGCCTCGAAAATGAGATGCGCGCCGACCTCGAATCCAAGGATGTCACCATCTCCAATCTGCAAGGCAAGCTCACCGTGAACATCCTCGACCGCGTCATGTTTGATTCCGGCGAGGCGATCTTGAAACCGGCCGGAGAATCCGTGATGCGCAAGGTTGCAACCATTCTCGCCGGACATCCGCAACTGAAGATTCACGTCATCGGCCACACCGACAACGTGCCCATCCGGCCCGAAGCCCGCAACCGGTTCGCCAGCAACTGGGAACTTTCCACCGCCCGCGCCCTGGCGGCCGTGCATTTCCTCACCGAAAAGGCGGGCGTGGACCCGCGCCGCGTCGGGGCCGTCGGTTACGGGGAATATCGCCCCCTCGCCGACAATGCGACCGCCGAGGGAAGAGCCAGGAACCGCCGCATTGCCATCACCATTCTGCCGGATGAACTCGCCGGAGCCGACACCGCGCCAGCGGTGAAGCCCGGTACGTCCACCAATTCCCCGCCGCCGTCCTCCGGAACTGAGCCGCCTGAACCGCCCGTGAAATAACCTTTGGTGAAGATGGCCCCCAGTGGCGAGCGCCCGGAGGACTGATTTGCCAATATCCGGACGCCGGCAAAAAGATGTTCGGCGTCCTCCGCAACGCCATCAATTGACGATTTTTGCCTCCCAAAACAGCAAAGCCATTGCCAAAGCACTAATTTCTACACCTCACCCCGGCCTTCTCCTCGTTTGGGGAGGAGAGGGGGAATTATTTTGTGGGACGATTTACCCAAGGCGGCTCCCGCCACGGCGGGATTGCCTTGGGCTATTATCTTCCGCTCCGATGGAGCTTTGAGTTGGTGAACACAGACAAATTTGTCGCCGTTCACGCCGCCATGGACGCCGTTTCAACGGCCGGCGTCTCGTGCTCGGTGATTTTCACGCGCATTTTCTTCAATGCTTCCTCCTGAATCTGTCGGATGCGTTCACGCGTGACTCCCAGCCGGTCGCCGATTTCCTCCAGCGTTTTGGGCCGGCCATCATCCAGCCCGAACCGCATGGCCAGAATCTTGTTTTCCCGCGGCGTGAGCGTGGCCAGAACTTCCCGGACCAGTTCCGAGTCGTTTTGTTGGATCAGCCGGTCGAACGGCGCCGCGGCGTCCGGGTCCGCCACCACTTCGGAAATCTGTTTTGGCTCGTCGGTCCCAATCGGGGCGTCGAGTGAAATGGGCGCCCGAGACGCGTCGCGATATTGCTGGATGCGGCGCGGATTGAGTCCCAGATGGTCCGCCACCTCCTGGTCCGTCGGGTCCCGATCAAATGCCTCGCGCAGCCGTACCTCCGCCTTGCGGATGTGCGCCACCTTGTCCACCACGTGTACGGGCAGCCGGATGGTTTTGGACTGGTTGGCCAGCGCCCGCATGATGCATTGCTTGATCCACCACGAGGCATAGGTGGAGAGCTTCGCGCCCTTGCCGGGCTTGAACCGCTCGACGCCCTTCATCAGGCCGATGTTGCCTTCATTGATCAGGTCGAGCAGCGGAAGCCCCAGGCCTTCGTAGCCGCGGGCAATCTTCACCACCAGCCGCAGGTTGGCCGTGATTATCTGTTCGCGCGCCTTCCGGTCGCCTTTTTTGATCCGCTTGGCGAGAACAATTTCATCCTGCGGCGTGATCAATTTCACCTGCCCGATTTCGCGCAGGTACAATTGCAACGTGTCGCCATGAAGTGATTCCGATGGCATGGGTTCCGCTGGAGCGATGTTCGTGGACACCGGAGTGCTCGCAATTGTAGTTTCAGGCATCCGGAATCTTAATCGCCGGGACGGACGCATCCCGATCAGGGGAATGCGAACGGATTTGACCGTTGAGCCTCGCGCAAATCGGTTTGTTTTCAATGCGGTTCTCATATTGGCCTTTTCATTCGATTCGTTTACCGGTTGCTTCGATGTTCGGAAAACGCGGGTAACCGGTTACGCCGCCAGGATGATGACCGGACTGTTCCCCCGCACGGATTGCTGACGGGCATTCCAGGCGGCCACCGCCCGGACCTTCTCTGTCGCGAGGTTGGGGAAAAAAAGGTGCGGATAATTCGTTTGCCAGGCTGCCGCCTCGGCTTCATTCAGGGCCAGGCGGACCAGCCGCTCCGGCGCTCGGAACGCGCGGCTGTATTCCGCAAAGATCGCCTCTTTAACGCCGGCAATCTGCGCCCGTATCTTCCGGCAGCATGCCCCGCAGGCTTTCCGGAGCAAACGGCTATTCCCTCGATTGTCAATTGTGCTTATCTTATTCATTTGTCATATTAATTTCAATTATATGTAATATCAACAGTTACATAATCACACAAAAAAAAGAGACTGTCAACCGGCTTTTTTGGCGGCGCCCGGACACGAGGCTTTGATCATGCCGATCACCCCGGCCAGGGTGGTTTTCTCCAGGTCCCGTTCCAGGGCGTTCTCCGCCGACGCAAAAACCTGGTTCAAGGTCTTCCGGATGCAATGGCCCACCGGGCAGGCTGTGTTGGCTTTTCGGGCGGGACTGGCAAAAGGTTCAACGGCTTCCACGGCTCGATAGACTTCAGCCAGATTGATGCGACCCGGGGAACGGCTCAACCGGGAGCCGGACCCGGCCCCCTTGCGGGTCTCCACCAGCCGGGCCCGCTGCAACGACAGGAGGAGCCGCCGGACGATGACCGGGTTGGTGTTGACGCTGCCGGCCAGCATGGCCGATGTGACCCGGTCGCCCTCCTTGTAAGCGAGGACGGCCAGCACGTGAACGGCCATGGCAAAGCGGCAACTCGTTCTCATAAGCGCTGATTAATTAGTAACCGTAAAGATTACATTTGTCAACTGACTTTTATTCCCCGCGACACCCGTCGCCATGCCTTTTCTCAAGGAACTGCCGCCCGAACTGGTGGAAGACGCCGATGCCAAGGACAAAGAGCCGTTGAACCCGGATGCCGGCAAAAAAATGTTCGACGTCCTCCGCAGCGCCATCTATTGAAAACTTTCATGCTGTTGTAAAAGTCATGTGCTTGCGGCGGGCGAAAGACTTTGTTCTTTACTATTGCAGCGCAACAAATGTAAAAAGCGCCGTGCTTCCGCAAAAGGCGTGAACTCCTCAAATTGAGGAGGCAGAACACCAGATATGCGACCGAACAAAGAACATTTTACCCGCTTGGTGAATTCGTGCAGCTTTTGCGCCGTGCTGACGGCCTTTTCAGTACAGGCAGCCGCGTCAAACCCGGGAACCGGGGTCGCCGTGCCCTGGGATTGGTCAGGGGTTATCGGCACCGGGCAAAGCCTGGCTGTGGGCGAGGCCGGCAGACCGGTTATCTCAACGTACCAGCCGTACGGCAATCTCAAGCTCTCGACCGAGCAGCTGTCGTGGCCAATCGATCCGAACGATACAAACCTGTCGATGATGCCACTGGTCGAACCCATTGGCAGGCTTTCCTCGAGTTATCCCAGCTCGTGGCCAAACAACATTGCGGGCGAGACCGCGCATTCGGCCATGGGCAACCAAATCACCGCCCTGGTCCGGGCCGCATCGGGCCGCGATTTCGTCAGTGTTCAGGGTGAAGTCGGTGAAAACGGGCAATGCATGATCTATCTGAAAAAGAATGCCGAGCAGAAGGGGGTCAACGGGCACTCCTACGAGGCGGCGCTGATCGAAACGAAAGCCATTTCCCGCCTGGCCAAAGCCGCCGGCAAGACCTATGGCGTCAGCGCGATCATCGTCACCCACGGCGAGTGCGACGCGGGCAATTCAGATTATGAGAACGATCTGTACCAATTGTGGTCGGATTACAATACCGACCTCCCGGCCATCACTGGACAAAAGCAGAAGATCCAGATGATTGTGTCGCAGCAGAATTCGTGCAACGACCGCTCCGCCTCCACGCTGGCGCAATGGAAAATCGGGCTTGACCATCCCGCGGACATCGTATGCTCCGGCCCGAAATACCAGTACCCATCCGAGGAAGGCATTCATTTGACCGCCGACGGATACCGGCAACTCGGCGAGAAATACGGGCAGGTTTATTACGAGCGGGTTGTTCTCGGCCGAAACTGGCAGCCGCTGCAACCCACCACCGTGAAACGGAATGGCGCGGTCATAACCGTTCATTACCATGTGCTGGTCCCGCCCCTGATTTGGGAAACCGCCTTTCAGTCGCCGCACCAGTCCGTCGAGGAGTGGAAACAGGGCAAGGGCTTTGAGGTGAGCACGGCGGGTGGAGAAAAGGTCGCCATTGCTTCCGTCGCCATTTCCGGCGATGCGGTGATTATCACCTGCGCGTCGGATCCCGGCCCCAACGCACGCGTGGGTTACGCCATGATCGGTGAAAAAGTCCGTATGAACGCTTCTTTTCAAGGAACTTTTCGTTGGGGCCTGTTGCGGGATTCCGACCCGTTCAAAGGCGCCGGCACGGGAAAGGCGCAGCCCAACTACGGCGTAGCATTCGAGATGTCGGCCCCGTGAGCCGCGGGCACCTGATATTGGTTTTACGCACCGGCGAGTGGTCAGCCATCTCCGGCACAGCCGGAGGATTTCCCATGGATTAAAAACAGCGGTTGCGCCTCACTGACAAGACAGGAGCGTCCGGGGAGCCGGCATGCCTCGGATGATAATCCCATTGGCCGAGCAGCTTGAGGCGGCGGTCCCACCGTGTGGGACTGGTGCTTTGCAGTTCGCGACAGCAAACCATCCAGTTTTGGGCACCCAACTTGCGAGTCTTGGAAAGTCCATTCCAGCACGGGATTCCATTTCAAACCCGGAATTGGGATTGCGATGATGGCAATTTTGGTGGATATTTTGATTCATGATGCTGCGTAATCACCAACGGGCGCTGTTTTGCCTGTTGCTATCGGGCACGTTGATGTCCGCACGGGGGCAGTTGGTGCTGGCCAATTTCAGCGCCGCCAACCCGATCAAGGTCATGGCCATCGGCGATTCGATCACCGATGACAACACCCCCGGCGCCTGGCGTCAGTATCTGCAACCGCTGCTTGATACCAACGGTTATCCCTTCACTTTTGTGGGCCGGAACCAGTCAGTGCCATCCGGGAGTTTCACCAAGACGAACCATGAAGGGTATAGCGGAGCCGTTATTGCCCCGCCCGGCGTGATGACCAGTCCGGTGCATGGCTACGCCGGCCCGGATGTTTACCTCCAGAAAATCGCCGCTGACGCCCTTACCAATGCGACACCCGATCTGGTGCTGCTGCTGATCGGGGTAAACGACATTGGCCGGGGACGCGATCCCTACCAGGTCGCAACGAATGACATGCCGAACCTGCTGGATATTATTTTTTCAAACGCTCCCAACGCCAATGTCATCCTCGCCAAGGTCACGTCACTCTACAACGCAAGTCTAACCGGTCTCAACTACGCCGCCTATGCGACCAACATTCCCATTTACAACGCCGCCCTGCAAACGATGGTCAACCAGCGGCGGGCCCTCGGGCAAAAAGTGTTCCTGGCCGACATGTTTTCCGTCGTGCAAAGAGCCGTGATGTTCAACGGCGATAATGTGCATCCGAATCAGACGGGCTTGCAGGCCATCGCGCAGGAATGGTTCGCCCGCATCCAGGCCATCACCGTTACAACCAACCAGGTGACGTCCACACTGATTCATGGCGGAGACATTTGGAAATACTCCGACACGGGCCAGGACCTGGGGACGAACTGGTCACAGCCCGGTTACGACGACAGCGGCTGGGCCAGCGGAGCGGCGAGACTGGGATACGGCGACTCGACGGTGTTCACCACTGTCAGTTATGGGCCGAATGCGACCAACCGATACATCACAACCTATTTCCGCGACTCGTTTGTCGTGCCGGGCAACGTAACCTTCACCAATCTCAATTTCCGCCTCGCGCGGGTGGACGGCGCCGTGGTCTGGCTCAACGGTCAGGAAGCTTTTCGCACCAACATGCCGACCGGACCGATCAACTACACGAACTGGGCGTCGAAATATACGATTATCCAGGAGCAGCCGTACACTTTCTACCCGACAAACATCGCGGTGTCGAATTTGCCCGCGGGAACGAACCTGGTCGCGGTGGAAGTTCATCTATACAACGCCATGAGAAACTCCCTCGGCTTTGACATGGAACTGATCGGCACGGGTTGCTTTTCGCCCTCTCTCTCCATCGCATCCGCGGGCACCAACATTTTTCTTGCCTGGCCCGTTGCCAACGGAACCGGCTACACGCTTTATTCCTCAACCGACCTGACCGCGCCGGGAAGTTGGACCAATGTGGCGGCAACGGTTCAGACCAACGGCGGGCAATATGTTGTGACCATATTGCCAGACGCGATCACGAGATTTTTTCGTCTCCAGAAACCCTAGAAGCCGTCTGATAAAAATCTGCCGATGCCAGGGACAAACAGCCGCCGTTCTCCGCCAGTGCGCTGAATCACGCGGCGCCGAGCAGCGCGTGAACCTTGGGCATCCATTCGCTGATCGGGATTTTCTGGGGACAATGGTCTTCGCATTCGTGGCAGGCCACGCAAACACTGGCCCGTTCGGCTTCCGGGATAAAAATCTGATACTTGAAGCGCGCGCCGGGAATGTCTTCGTGGAGAAATGCTTCGTTGTAGATTTCAAAATTGGCCGGGATGTTCACTCCATTGGGGCAGGGCATGCAGTAGTTGCACTTGGTGCAGGGAATGGCGGTTCGTTCCCGGTACTTTTGCCGCAAGTCTGCGATCAGTTTCAGGTCCGCCGTCTGAAATGAATGGCTGCGGGCGTGAGCCGCCGAATCCAGGTTGGCGTTCACCTGGTCCAGGTTGCTCATCCCGCTTAACACCACCGACACTTCGGGCTGGTCCCAAAGCCATTGCAGCGCCCAGTCCGCCGGGGAGCGCTTCACGCTGGAGCGTTCGATCACCTGGCGGATGGACGCCGGCGGCTTGGCCAGCCTGCCGCCGAGCAGCGGTTCCATGATCACGACGGCCAGGCCCCGGGCGGCGGCGAGCTTCAAGCCCTGTGTGCCCGCCTGGTTCTCCGTGTCCATGTAGTTGTATTGAATCTGGCAGAACGTCCAGCGGTCGTAACCGTTGATGATGTCACGAAAGCTTTCGTAATCGTCGTGGAACGAAAACCCGAGGTGGCGGATGCGTCCGTCGCGAATCGCCGCCTCGGCTTTTTCCAGGAGCTTGTATTTCAGGACGAACTCGTTCCAGCGCTTTTTATCCAGGGCGTGGAGCAGATAGAAATCAATGTGATCGGTCTGGAGCTTGCGCAGTTGCTCGTTCAGCATCCGGTCAAAATCGGTTTCCTTTTGGATCAACCACACCGGGGACTTGGTGGCTATTTTCACCTGGTCCCGATGGCCGTACAACGCCTTGCCGAGAACGGTCTCGCTGTTGCCTTCGTGATAGACGTAAGCGGTGTCGAAATAGTTCACACCCCGATCCAGGGCGTGGTGGATCATGCGTACCGCCTCCGCTTCGTTGATATTGGGGCCGTTGGAATTTCCGTCCACGGTCGGCAGGCGCATGCAACCAAAGCCCAGAACCGAAGCGTTCCAATCCAGCCTGCCGAATTTGCGAAATTGCATGGGAACGGGTTTGAGGGAATTCATTCGCGAACCACGGTGGGCGGGCGGCTCCCGGCGTGTTGATGGATGGCTGCGCCCAGCCAGGCGATGGTCTGGCCCAGATCATTCATGTTGCGGGAAGCCTCGTCGTCCTTGGCCACGTCACCCTTGTCCAAACCAAATCCGAGGTTCCAATATATGGATCCCGGCACGATGACGCCGGACATGAGAAACATGTGGTTCATCGTGTCAAAGGCGTGCGTGCCGCCACCGCGTCTGACTGCCACCACGGCAGCCCCGATTTTCCCGCGGAACAATCCACCATTGGCCAGCGCCACCAGCCCGGCCCGGTCCAGCAGCGCCTTCATTTCGGCGCTTACGTCGGAAAAGTACGTCGGTGATCCGAGGAGGATCGCGTCGGCCGCAGCCATTTTCTCGAAGCAGCGGTTGAAAACATCATCCTTCTGGCTGCACCGGGAATTTTTCTTCTTGAAACACTGATAACAGGCCTGGCATCCGCGGATGGGTTTTCCGCCGAGCTGGATGAACTCGGTTTCCCAGCCGGAGGCGGCCAGCGGCGCGAGCGCCTTTTTCAAAAGAATTTCAGTGTTCCCGCCCTTGCGCGGGCTTCCATTTATGGCAACGGCTTTCATGGCTGTAATCTATAATCACACACGATTTTAACTTCCCGCTTTAACCGGGCCGTGTCAATGACAACCAAAGCTGAAAAAGATTTTTGAACTGACGCAGGGGCCTTCGTGCCGGACAGCAGCCAGAACCGTTCAGCATGGGCAATCCCCGCTCGCACTGCGTCCATCATTCAGGCGGATTTGCATCAGCCGCAATTCCGTTCGCAGGCTCCAGCCGGTATGCGCCCAGAATTTCATCCCGGCCGCGTTGTTGGCGAAGATGAAAATGTTGCATTTTTGGATGCCAGCCTTGCGGAGTTTCGCCAGACAGGCGTTCACCAGCTGCCGGCCGATGCCGCAACGCCGGTGGCGTTTTGACACAGCCAGGTGATGCAGATAACCGCGCCGTCCATCGTGGCCGCACAGCACGGCGCCAATGATCCGCCCATCCTTTTCCGCAACGAAACTGAGATTCGGGTTGCGTCGCAGAAACGCGGTGATGGCGCGACGCGTGTCGGACTCGTTCAATCCCACGCCCTCGGTGCGCCGCCACAAAGCGATGACCACGTCGAAATCTTCGATTCGGAAATGGCGCACGATCGTTCCATCAGCGCCAAGGCAGCAAGCGGGTTTCCTTTTCACTCCACCGTCACGCTTTTGGCCAGATTGCGAGGCTTGTCCACGTCACAGCCGCGCAGGACGGCAATGTGATAGGCGAACAACTGCAATGGCACGCTCGCCAGGATCGGATTGATCGGTTCCAGCGCCTTCGGCAGGTAAATTACATCGTTGGCCACCTTCCCGATTTGTTTGTCGCCCTCGGTGGCCAGCGCGATGATCGGGCCTTTGCGCGCGCGAATCATCGCCAGGTTCGCCATGGTCTTGTCGTAAATCGAATCCTGTGGCACGAGAAAAACCGTCGGGGTCTTGGGGTCAATCAACGCAATTGGGCCGTGTTTCATTTCCGCCGCCGAATAACCCTCGGCGTGGATGTAGGAAATTTCCTTCAGCTTGAGCGCGCCTTCCAGCGCAATCGGATAATTGTAACCCCGGCTGAGGAAAAAGAAATCATCGGCCTTCGCATATTTCTTCGCGAGCTTCTTGAACGCGTTGTTTTGCGCGAGGATGGATTCGAGCTGCTTGGGCACGGCCTCCAGCGCATGCAGAATCTCCAGCGCCCGCCGGGCGGAAAGATTTCGTAACCGCCCCAGATGCACGGCCAGCAGCGCCAGAATCGTGAGCGTGGAGACAAAGGCCTTGGTTGAGGCAACGCCGATTTCCGGTCCGGCGTGCATGTAAATACCGCCGTCGGATTCACGCGCAATGGTGCTGCCGACGACATTGACGATGGCGAGCGCGCGATGGCCGCGCCGCTTGGCCTCGCGGAGCGCGGCCAGTGTGTCGGCGGTTTCGCCGGATTGCGAGAGGACCAGCAGCACGGTGCTTTTTTCCAATGGCGCGTTGCGGTAACAAAATTCGTGCGCGAACTCGACCTCGACCGGAATTTGCGCCAGTTCCTCAATCAAATATTCGCCCACCAGCGCCGCGTGCCAGCTCGTGCCGCTGGCGGCGATGACGATGCGGTCAATCGAACGCAACTCGGCGGACGTCAGGTTCAGGCCGCCGAACTTGGCGGTCGCGCCCTCGTTGTCCACGCGGCCGCGCAGGGCGTTTTCCACCGTGCGCGGCTGTTCGTAAATTTCCTTGAGCATGAAGTGCGCATGTTTGCCGCGCACGGCGTCTTCCTGGCTAAACTCGAGCTTGCTGATCTGGACGTTCGCGGTGTCCGTGCCCAGATTCAAAACGTCAAACCGTTCGGGCGTGATGGTCGCCACATCGTAGTCATTGAGATAAACGACCTTTTTGGTATGGGCAACGATGGCGTTGGCGTCGCTGGCCAGGAAATTCTCGCCAACGCCTATGCCGATGATGAGTGGCGAACCGCGTCGGGCGCCGACAATGATGTCAGGCTCGTCGGCACAAATCACGGCAATGCCGTAGGTGCCGATGACTTCGCGCAGCGCATCGCAAACCGCCTGGGTCAGCGGGTTGGAACCGTTTTGGGTAGGGACGGCGCGCCGCGCCGTCCGGTCATCGCGGCGCGATGACCCTACCTTGCCACGGCGTTTCTCGTAGTAGTCACCTATCAAATGCGCGAGCACCTCGGTGTCGGTGTCGGATTTGAATTTGTGGCCGGTGGCGAGCAGTTTCTGTTTGAGCGCGTCGTAATTTTCGATGACGCCATTGTGAACGATGGCGATTTTGCCGGATTGGTCGAGTTGCGGATGGGAATTTTTGTCCGAGGGCGGGCCGTGCGTGGCCCAGCGGGTGTGGCCGATGCCGAGATTTCCCTCGACCGGTTCGGATTTCAAAAGCCGTGCGAGTCCCTCGCCGATTTTTCCCATTTTCTTGCGAACGAGCAGATCGCCGCCGCACACCAAAGCCACGCCCGCGCTGTCGTAGCCGCGATATTCCAGCCGCCGCAATCCTTCGAGCAGGATGGGCGAGGCCGCCTTTTTACCGACGTATCCAATGATGCCGCACATAAAATTAAAGTGGGACAGGCTTCCAGCCTGTCTCTTTCAGAATTCCAAACCGTTTCATTTGTTTCCCACGCGACGTGCTTGTGAGACAGGCAAGATGCCTGTCCCACTTTATTCGCCGCCGCCAGAACTCAAAATCCAGTCCGCCGCGCCGGTCAAATCGTCCACAATCACCGCAAGTTTGAGTGGTTCCGCCGAGTCGCGTTCCAGTTTTGCGCCGTAACCGGTGCGGACCAGGATGCTCTTTTTAACTCCGGCGTTCCAGCCGCATTCCAAGTCAATCAACTTGTCTCCGACCATGAAACTCTCCGCGAGGTTCAAATTAAATTCATCGCGCGCGTCGAACAAAAACTGCGGTGCCGGCTTGCGGCCGCGGCTGGGCTGATCGGGCGCCTCGGGCGCGATGTAAATTTTTTCAAAGTACACGCCGGCCCGGGCCAGTTCGCGGCGCAAATGCTCGTTGACGCGCTCCACGTCCGCAAGCGTGAAGTAACCGCGCCCGACGCCGGACTGGTTGGAAACGATGAACAGTTTGAGTCCGGCATCTTGGAGACGCTTTAGCGCCGCCGCCACCCCGGGGAGGAACACCACATCCTCGACACGGTGCAGGTAATTCCTTTCCTCAATCAACACCCCGTCGCGGTCGAAAAAAACAGCCGGTTTCATTTTGGCAAATTGTGGTTTGATTATGGCAAGAATGGAATTGAATTCTTTCCGGTGCTTGGCATCCTGCTGCGATTACGGTTTTACAAATTAACGAACCCATTAACCATTAAATGAATAAAGGCAGATTGGGAATTTTGGTCGGTGGCGGCCCGGCGCCGGGCATCAACGGCGTCATCGCGGCGGCCACCATTGAAGGCATCAACCAGGGTTACGAAGTCATCGGCTTCCGCGACGGCTTCAAGTGGCTGGCACAGGGTGAAGTGCAGTATTGCCGGCCGCTGTCCATCCGCGACGTGAAGGACATTCATCTGCGCGGCGGCTCGATTCTCGGCACCGCGCGCACAAACCCGACCAAGTCCGCGGAGCAGATGAACAATATCTTCAGCGTCTTTGAAAAGCTCGGCATCACCGCGCTGGTAACCATCGGCGGCGACGACACGGCGTTTTCCGCCAGCGTCGTGGCCAAACAAAGCCTTGGAAAAATCCGCGTCGCGCACGTGCCCAAGACGATTGACAATGATCTGCCCCTGCCCGGTTCGACGCCGACGTTTGGGTTTGAAACGGCACGGCACTACGGCGTTCACCTGGTCCGCAATCTCGCCGAGGACGCGCGCACCACGTCGCGCTGGTATCTCATCATCAGCATGGGCCGCGCGGCGGGGCACCTCGCGCTCGGCATCGCCAAGGCCGCCGCGGCCACACTCGCCATCATTCCGGAGGAATTCCACGGACGACAGGTCACCGTGGACGAAGTTTGCGACATCATCATCGGCTCCATTGTCAAGCGGCGGGCCGAAGGTTCGCAATACGGCATTGTCATCCTTGCCGAAGGCCTCATCGAGGCGATGGGCGAAAAAGGATTGGTGGAGGCGTTGCCGGAAGGCCAGATCGAACGTTTTGGCAAGGTGGTTTACGACGAGCACGGCCATTTGCACCTCGGCGAAATCGAATTCGGCCGCCTGATGAAGGAGCTTTTGAACCAGCGCCTGGAAAAACTCGGCATCAAGATGACCTTCATTGACAAGGACCTCGGCTACGAACTCCGTTGCGCCGACCCGATCCCGTTTGACGCCGAATACACCCGCGACCTCGGTTATGCCGCCGTCAAGTTCCTGCTCTCGCCCGAATCCGAAAAATACGGCGCCATCATCAGCTTCGTGAATGGCAAGATGAACCCGCTGCCGTTCGACAAAATGCTCGACCCAAAAACCGGTCGCATGCAAAACCGCAAGGTCAACGTGGACGGCGAAGCCTACGAATGCGCCTGCGCCTACATGATCCGGTTGGAACGCGACGATTTTGAGAACGCGAAACAACTCTCCAAGCTGGCCGCGGTCGTTTCGATGACGCCGGAACAATTCCGCGGCCGTTTCGGCTATCTCGTCGGCGTGAAGTAAGGTTTTACGAACGCACCCGGCGGTGGGAAATTTTCCCGCCGCCGTTTTTATTGCCGGCAAATCCAGGCGCGCGAATTTTCAAGGGGACGGCAAACGATTCTCCTTCTCCGTAGCGGCGCGTCGGCAGACCGCCGCATATTTTCCCGCTCTTTTTCAGATGGCGGCGCTCTGCCGAGACGCCGCTACGCCAATTCCAGCTTGTCGCGCCGGAGTCAGATGAAGGCGGATGGGAGAGATGCCCGGGTTGAGGGAGGTTGTTGAACTAGGGCGGTTCCAACTTTGATGTAGCGCAGACATTCTTGTCCCGTGTTTCATCCTCACGAAAGAGGCGACTGGAAAGTCGCCTGAATCCCGCAATGCGGGACTGGAAAGCCTGCGCTACGTAATAACTGGAAATGCTCTAATGTGACTGCTGCTGTTGTTGGATCGCTTTGAGCGGAGCCAGTGTCTGATTTGCGAGCCGGTGCAAAATAATCCAAACGATTATGAGGACGACTGAGACAAAGCCAAACGGATGCCCAAACCTATGAGTGCCGCTTTCTGCTTCCGTTTGATGGTGGCAATGACCGGCGCGCCGCATTTGGGACAAATCCGCGCATGGTCGCGTCGCGTATTTATTGGCGGGTGCGGCGTTGGTTTCAATGATCCGGATTGGAACAAACGGTTTTCTCCGATCTCCAATTCAATGAAGTGGCGCATGGATAAAACACCCGTTAAGCTGAATTATGTTCATTATCGGACTCGGAATCGCCGCGCCGCCACAACGCTACACCCAGCGCGAATGCTGGAGCGCGCTGCAAAAATCCGAGCCATTCGCCCGGCTCGCGCCGCGGTCGCGCGCCATTCTCCAAAAAGTGCTCTGCGGCGACAACGGCATCGCCACCCGTCACCTGGCGCTGAAACCGATTTCCGAAGTTTTCAATCTGACACCCGACGCGCTCCACGCCCGCTTCGCCAAACATGCGCCCGCGCTCGCGGTTGAAGCCGCGCAACTCGCGTTGAAGGACGCGAAATGCAAACCCGACGAAATTGACGCCGTGCTCATCAGCACTTGCACGGGCTATTTGTGTCCCGGCCTCACCAGCTACGTCAGCGAACGGCTTGGCCTGCGTCCGAACGTCTTCCCGCTCGATCTCGTCGGCCAGGGCTGCGGCGCGGCACTGCCAAATTTGCGCGCCGCCGAAGCCATCCTCACCGCCAGCCGCGCGGGAAAAGTCTTGTCCATCTGCGTCGAAGTTTGCAGCGCGGCATTTTACCTCGACGACGATCCCGGCGTGCTCATCAGCGCGTGCCTCTTTGGCGACGGCGCGGGCGCAGCGGTGCTCGCGAACCAACCGCAACCGAACCGCCGGCGCGTCGAATGGAAATTTAGTTCATCGCGTCTCGCTCCGGACAAACGCGACGCGCTCCGGTTCGAACAAAAAAACGGGATGCTGCGAAACATTTTGTCGCCGCAAGTCCCGCAAATCGCCGGCGACGAAGCCGGCCGGCTGCTGAACGAGTCGCTCGTGGCCGCCGGCGTGAAACGCGAAGGCATCACCGGCTGGATTTTGCACACCGGCGGACGCGATGTGCTGCTGGCGCTGCGGGACAAGCTTGGCCTGACGGATTCCGACATTCGCCATAGCACCGCCGTGCTGCGCGAATTCGGCAATCTCAGCAGCCCGACGGTTTACTTCGTGCTCGAACGCGCGTTGCACGATGCCGTGCCCGACGGTTTGTGGTGGATGTCGGCCTTCGGCGCGGGGTTTAGTTGCCACGGCGCATTGCTGGAGGTGGGGGGCGTGAAACGTAAAGCGTAAAACGTGAAATACCAAGCGGCATCCACCCATCACGCATCACGTTTCACGAATTAACACCATGAAACGCATCGTCGAACCTGAACTGCTCGATACGCTGCCGCCCGACGACCCGCACGCCGCCGGCTCGCGCCGTGATTTGCGCCGGCTCAATGCCTGGATGCGCAACCACGCCGTCATGGCCCGCGCGCTGCAAACCGGTTTGAATGGCCACGCGCCAAAACAAATCACCGAACTCGGCGCGGGCGACGGCGATTTTCTGCTGCGCGTGGCGCAACGGCTCTCATCGTTTGGAGTACCGTCTTCAGGCGGCCCGAACCGGCTAAAGCCGGAACTCCGAACAACTGGTATGTGGAATGAAGTGAATGTCACATTGCTCGACCGCCAAAAAGTCGTGACGCCGCAAACGCTGGCGGCTTTCGCATCGCTTGGCTGGCGCGCGGAAGCGGTCGTCGCGGACATTTTTGACTGGCTGCAAACACCGGCCCCGGCGGAAATCGTCATCGTGAATGAAGTTCTGCACCATTTCGACGACGCGCGTCTGGCCGGGTTGCTTCGCGTGATTGCCGGTCGCACGCACCTGTTCATCGCCATCGAACCGCGCCGCGCGCCCTGGCCGTTGTTTTGCAGCCGCCTGCTTTGGGCGATTGGCTGCAATTCGATCACACGGCACGACGCGACGGTGAGCGTGCGAGCGGGTTTTGTCCGTGAAGAACTTTCCGCGCTCTGGCCGGATAAAAGAAACTGGCAATTGACCGAGCAACGCGCCAGTTGGTTCAGCCATTTGTTCATCGCACAAAAATCCGGCAGGTGATATGATCATCCCAATTCCAAACAGGAATCGGCACATAAGCAACTTCGACCTTCAACATTGGACGCCCGTTGGGATTACGAACCGGGGTGCAGTTCCTGGGAGCGCTGGCGTCTCGCCGGCGATTTTTGCTTTTGGTTCCCAACTGGCCGGCGGGATGCCGGCGTTCCCAGGGAGTTTCGTGGGACGGATTGAGAAATGGTAACATCTGTGAAACCCATCATCATTGTCGGGGGCGGACTCGCGGGGTTGACGCTCGGCATCGGGCTGCGTCAACGCGGCGTGTCGGCGGCCTTGTGGGAAGCCGGGCATTATCCACGCCATCGCATCTGCGGCGAGTTCATCTGTGGGCGCGGCCAGGAAACGCTTGCGCGGTTGGGTTTGCGCGATTTGCTCGAACGCGCAGGCGCGGTGGGCGCGAACACGGCGGCCTTCTTTTCCGCAACCCAATCCACCCGGCCGCTGCCGCTGCCTTCACGGGCCATGTGCCTTTCGCGTTTCACCCTGGACGCCACGCTGGCGGAAAAATTCCGCGAACTCGGCGGTGAATTGTGGGAAGGCAAACGCCGGAGCGACGGAGACGCCGGCGAAGGCGTCGTTCGCGCCACGGGCCGGCGCTTGCAGGCGGAGGAGGGCGGTGCGCGCTGGTTTGGAATGAAAGCGCACGCGCGCAACGTTCCGCTCACGGCCGACCTCGAAATGCACGTTTCACCGCGGGGCTATGTTGGTTTATGCCGGGTCAACGGTGGCATGGTGAACGTCTGCGGATTGTTCCGCCGTCATGCCGGCGAAAGTGTCGGGCCGCAAAACCGGCGCGAATTGTTGCGCGGACCAACCGGTTCGCCGTTGCACCAGCGGCTGGCTTCGGCTGAATTTGATGAAAACTCGTTTTGTGCCGTCGCGGGCCTTTCGCTGCGGCCGTACCAGGCGGTCACGCGCGCGGATTGCTGCATCGGCGACGCCATCACCATGATCCCGCCCGTCACCGGCAACGGCATGTCCATGGCCTTCGAATCGGCGGAACTTGCCATCGAACCGCTGGTCGCGTGGAGTCGCGGGGAAATTTCCTGGGCCGAAACCCAACCGCAAATCGCCCGCCGTTGCGACGCCGCATTTGCCCGGCGGCTCGCCTGGGCCAAATGGCTGCAACGATTCGTGCTGACGCCGTCGCTGCAAAACGCGCTGGTCAGGTTCGCCGCGCGGAGCGACTGGTTCTGGCGGATGGCGTTTGAAAAGACACGGTAATACGTGTGGCTGGTTTTGTGGAACACAGATCTTTGTCGCGAAGCGTTTGGAGTGCGCCGGCTTTAGCGGCGCTGTCAAGCGGGCGAAGAACATGGAGAGGCGGGTAATCTTGGTGTGGACGGAAAGCGGTGCTGAAGTCACCGCCACGTCGCGCCGAAGCGTTGCGAAGGCGGAAGTCCAGACGCTTCGCGAATTTCGCGGCGCGACTGCTTGTGAATGGCGTTTCTGATGGAGCAGTTCTTCTGAAATCCCTGAACTCTTTCGTGTGTTTCATGTATTTCGTGGTTAAAATATCCCCATGAAACCGCTCGCCGACTGCCGGCTTTACGCGTTTGTTGACACGGCCTTCTTCCATGGCCGCGCGCCGGAAGTCTTCGCCCAACAACTGTGCGACGGCGGCGCGGATTTGATCCAGCTCCGCGCCAAAAAATCCACTCCCGAGGAAATCCGCCGAATGGCTGAGGCGATTCTGCCCGTCACCCGCCGCGCGAACGTCAGCTTGGTCATCAACGACCATCCGGACATCGCCCGCGAAACCGGCGCGGAATTCTGCCATCTGGGCCAGGAGGATTTTTTTGATGCCGGGTACAAAAACGTCTCCGAACTGAAAGGTAGGGATGGCTCGCCGAGCCGTCCGTTATGGGGAGGTGGAGCTTCCGTCGGTCGCCCCGGCGGTGCGACCCTACCAGAAGTGCGAATCGGTCTTTCCACCCACTCGCCGGAGGATGCCAAACGGGCGCTGGCGGCCGGACCGGCCTACATCGCCATCGGGCCGGTATATGCGACGGGCACCAAACCGATGGCGAAACCGGTGACACTGGAATACGTCCGCTGGGCGGCGGCCAATGTAAACATTCCGTGGTTCGCCATTGGCGGCATCAATTTGCGGACGCTGGATGACGTTTTGGCGGCTGGCGCTAGGCGCATATGCGTCATATCGGCAATTTTGAACTCAACGGATGTGATGAAAGCCTGCTTGAAGTTCCGACAGCGGTTGGGGGGTTGAGGCAGAAAGCAAAAATTGGCGCGGGTGCGCCGCGCCAGTTGGGGAAAATTTACAATTTGTATTCGCGCCTTCCTGATTCAGCGAAGGGACAGGGCGATGTTGATTTGATTGATGGCGTTGTTGATGTGTTTGGTGACGCGCTTTTGGTTTTTGACTTCGGCGGCGCCCAGCACGTTTTGAAGCAATCCTTGGGCTTCGCGCAGCTTGGCGTCCGATAAAGGCTGCGGTTGCCTGTCTTTGGCGTCGCCGCTGAGAGTCACGCCCAGCAACTTGGCGGCGGCCTCAACTTGATGCATGGCATTCACGCGATGACCTTTGTAATCGTGATCGCCGGTGGCCAAAATAAAGTAAGCGCTCTGCAGCATCCCGGCTTCCGTCGAGTCGCTGAACGCCACAGTTTGGAATTGGTTCTGAACGACGATGGAGCCGTTCAACGTTTGCGTGGTGGCTGGTGTCGCGGCGCGAAGATTCACGCCCCAGGCCAGAACGGTGACTAAAACCGCAGTTTTTGCGGCTATTTTGAGATGTTTTGTATTCATATACGCCATAGTTGACGGAGCGGGAGTTTGTGAAGTTACACGTTTCAGCGGGAATGTCCCGGCGGGACATTTGAGAATAGCCCGGCGTTTCAACGCCGGGAAGTCTTCGCGATTGACCGAGTCCCGGAGGGACGGCTGAAAACACACCAAAGAAATCGGTCGTCCCGGCGGGACTTTGGTGGATTTGCGCCTGGCTCCCGGCGTTGAAACACCGGGCTATTTTCGGCTCGTCTCTCCGAGACGGGATTGCGGCACGCATTTATGTTTGCAACTCTAGCCATGCAAGGACGTCGTCTCTTGTTGGCTCTTCTTTTTCTATTTCTCTATCCGAGTTCTTCGAGGACGTATTTCAACGAAGACCGAAGGTCTGCAAAATCATAAATCGTGGATGAAATGTATATGGTCGGCTTCATCTTTTAGGGTTGTTTTAGCACATTTTCAAAAACTCCGCTTCGTTGATGATTTTTACGCCAAGCTTTTGCGCCTTGTCGAGCTTGGAACCAGCTTCTTCGCCAGCCAGGACGAAATCCGTTTTTTTGCTCACGCTGCCGCTGACCTTGCCGCCGAGCGCTTCGATTTTTGCCGTGGCGTCCTCGCGCGTCAGCGTCGGCAGTGTACCGGTGAGCACGAACGTTTTGCCCGCAAACGGGCCGGCTTTCGCCGCCGGCTGGTAGAGTGACGATTTGAAGTTCAGCCCGGCCTGGGAAAGTCTTTCGACCAGCTTGCGGTTTTCCCGCTCGCCATGCCAATTCACAATGCTCTGCGCGATGACTTCGCCGATGTCCTCGGTTTCGGTCAATTGCTCCGCGCTGGCGGCGAACACCTGATCCAGCGTGGCGAAGTGACGGGCAAGCGCCTTGGCAACGCCCGCGCCGACGTGCAGGATGCCAAGTCCGAAAAGCAGCCGCCACAGGTCGCGCGATTTGCTGGCGGCAAGGGCATCGAGAAAATTCTTCGCGGACTTCTCGCCCATGCGTTCCAGTGCAACGACGGCTTCGAGTTTCAACTCGTAAAGGTCAGCCACATCGCGCGCGAGATTGCTTTTGACGAGTAGCGCCGCGAGCACTTCGCCGCCACCTTCGATGTCCATTGCGCCACGTGAGCACCAGTGCTCAAGCCGCCCGCGCACCTGCGCCGGACAGTTGGGATTCACGCAACGCAGGACAACATTTTCCTCTTCATCTCGGAGGGCGGAACTCTGCGACGCCCCATCTTCTGATTCAGTTTGGGGCTCATGTAACTCGCCCCTCCGAATGGAACGTGAAACCTTCGAGCCGCATTCGGGACAGGTTTTGGGGAACGTGAATTTTTTCTCGCCGCCGCCGCGTTTTTTCAAAACCACGCTCACGACGGCGGGAATCACTTCGCCGGCTTTCTCGATGACGACGGTGTCACCGATGCGGATGTCTTTTTCGCGGATGTAATCCTCGTTGTGCAGCGTGGCGCGGCTGATGGTGCTGCCGGCGAGGAAGACCGGTTCGAGTTCGGCCACGGGCGTGAGCGCGCCGGTGCGGCCGACCTGGATGGTGATGGCGTTGAGCTTGGTCTCGGCCTGTTCCGGCGCGTATTTGTAGGCGATGGCCCAGCGCGGCGCTTTGGCCGTGGCGCCCACGCGGCGCTGTTGCTCGAAGGAATTCAGCTTGATGACCGCGCCGTCGGTTTCGTAGGCAAACTTTTTGCGGACCTTGTCGAGGTCGGCGATGGCGGCGATGAGATCGTCTTCCGATTTGCAGAACCAGGTCCGCTCGGGCGTTTTGAAGCCGAGGGATTTCAGGAAATCGAGCAGTTCACGCTGTGATTGCGGAGCGCCGGCCTCCGGCACGGCGTGTTCCGGCACCAAACCCAAACGTGCCGTGCCGGAGGCCGGCGCTCCAATGCCGTAGAGGAGGATGTCGAGCGGACGTTTGGCAACGATTTTGGGATCAAGCTGTTTGAGCGAACCGGCGGCGGCGTTGCGCGGATTGGCAAACATTTCCTCGCCGGCGGATTTGCGCTCGGCATTCAACTTCTCAAATCCGGCACGCGGCAGGAAAACTTCGCCGCGGACTTCCAGCAAAGTAGGACAGGCGTCTCGCCTGTCTCCATCTTCGAACAACGATTTCTGTTTTGATTTGGAGGCAGGCGGGACGCCTGCCCTACGTTGCAGCGTCAACGGCACGCTGCGGATGGTTTTGAGATTGGCGGTGATGTCGTCGCCGGTGGTGCCGTCACCGCGGGTCGCACCCACGGCGAGCACGCCATTTTCGAAGCGCAAACTCACGGCCACGCCGTCCACCTTGGGTTCAACGACCCATTCCAGCTTTTCATCCGGCAAAAGTTTTTGGACGCGTTTCACGAAATCGCGCACTTCCTCCTGCGAATACGTATTGTCGAGGCTCATCATTGGCACGGCGTGCCGGACGGACTGGAATTCGCTCAAGGGCGCGCCGCCGACGCGATGGCTCGGCGAATCGGGCGTGGCGAGGCCGGGAAAATCTTTTTCGAGGCCGAGCAGTTCGTGATAAAGCCGGTCGTATTCCTGGTCGCTGATCACCGGCCTGGCTTCGACGTAATAGGCATGGTCGTGCTTGCGGATTTCCTCCACGAGCTGGGGGTGGCGTTTTTTGGCTCCGGCCGGTGTCACGCGGGAATATTTAACGCAAAGGCGCCAAGAAGCAAAGGCGCCAAGCAAGGAAAATTTTTTACCACGGATGGACACGGATAAGGGCGAGACGCGAATTTCGTGAATTGACGCGAATTCAGTTGGCGATAATTCGCGCAATTCGCGTCAAGCATTGTGCTCCCTCTTTTCAATCCGTGTGCATCCGTGTCCATCCGTGGTTAAAGAAAAAGTTCTGCGGCACTCTGCGTCCTCGGCGTCTCTGCGTTGAAGGCGTTTCGGTTGCGGCTCCGCCGCGCAGCGGCTTGGCGTTAAAAAACCTTTTTGACCGGGCGCCGGCACAACCCTACGCTGCCGGGGTGCGCGGGAACCTGGCCAAGGCCTTTGAACTGACGAACACGCAGGTGTTTCGCCGGGCCGCCCTGTCAAAATCCTACACCGACCGGTTGGGCCGGAAATTATTCCTGTTGCTCCTCACCATCCAGGGGCTGGGCGCGTTTGCCTTGATCACGCTGGGGGTCATGTTGAAGAAATCCGGCGTGGCGCGAAACGTGATGGGGCCGCGCATCCGGCAGGAAATCGTCCGCGCCGGCGTGGCGCTGATGCCAATGTTTATGTTTGTGGCGTTCGCGCTGGGATTTCTCGTCATCGGTCAGACGGTGTCCGCCCTGGCGCGGGTGGGCGCGACGGGTTACCTCGGCTCGACCATGGTGATTGTGGTGGTGCGCGAACTGGGGCCGCTGCTGACTGCGATGCTGGTGTTGGCGCGAGTCGGGACGGCGCACGTGATCGAGCTGGGCACGGCGCGCGCCACGGGCGAGGTCGAGGCACTGGAGGCACTGGGCATTGACCCGGTGCATTACCTGATCGTGCCGCGCGTGTGGGGAATGATGGCGGGGATTTTTTCGCTGACGGTTTATTTGATCATCGGCGCGCTGGGGAGCGGGTATTTGTGGGCGTTTTTGCAGGACGTGCCCCTGACGCCGGGGGATTATTTCAAGCAACTGACCGAGGCGCTGGGCTGGCTGGATTTTGCGCTGCTGGCGCTGAAGACCGTTGCGTTCGGATTTTTCATCGCCATTGTAACGTGCTATCACGGACTGGCGCAGCCGTTGCGGCTCGAAGAGGTCTCGCGCGTGGCGGTGCGCGCGGTGACGCAGGGTGTCATCGTGTGCATCCTGATTGATATGCTGTTCATCCTGCTTTATCTCGTCACATGAGCGAAAACCAGGACCAAGCGGCGATTGAGATGCGTGGCGTCAGCGTTGGGACCATGCGCGATGTCAGTTTTATCGTGGTTGAGGACGTGAACTGGACGGTGTTGCCGGGTGAATTCTGGGTCATCGCCGGGCAGCAACATTCGGGCAAGAGCGATTTTCTGATGCTGACCGCCGGGTTGATGTCGCCGGTCAGGGGCAGTTGCCAGTTTTTCGGGAGGGACACCCGGACCTTCGGCGAGGCGGAACTGGCCGAGCGGCTGCGCGTGGGATTGGTTTTCGCCGGCGGGCAGTTGTTCAATCATCTGACGATCCGCGAGAATGTGGCGTTGCCTTTACAATATCATCAAAACCTGACGCCCGACGGAGCGGCGCGCGAAGTGCAATCGCTGCTGGAACTGATGGAATTGACGCCATTGGCCGATGTGACACCCGCGAACGTCGCCGCCAACTGGCGTCAGCGCGCGGCGCTGGCGCGGGCGCTGATTCTCAAACCGGAAGTGCTGTTGCTGGACAATCCGTTCCGCGGACTCGGCGGGCGGCATTTGCAATGGTGGCTGCGTTTTCTCGACCAGTTGTGGCGCGGCCACGAATGGTCCGGCGGCCGGCCAATGACGATGGTCGTGACAACCGACGATTTGTCACGCCTCACGGGATGGCAAAATGCGGACCGGAAATTCGCGTTGCTGCGCGACAAAAAACTCATTCCGCTGGGTTCGTGGCGCGCAGTCGAGGCAACCAACGACCCGGTGGTAAAAGAATTGCTGGCCGTGCCGGTCGGCGCAACAATGTGAGGAGAACATGGCATTGCAAGATTTGACCCCGCAATTACGCACGCGCCTGAACAAGATGGAGCGCGCGGTGGGCTGGTTTGTGTTTCTGGCGACGGCCCTGCTGCTGTTCGGCTTCGGCTATTACATATACCACACGGCGGAGCGGAAGGGTTGGTTCAAGATCAAGGCGCCGTTTTTTACCTACGTCAAAAGCTCGGACGGTTTGAATGTCGGCGACCCCGTGGTGATGATGGGCTTTCCAGTCGGTCAGATTACGCTGATTCACGCGATGCCGCCGGGCGATCCGCACAATGTGCGCGTTGAATTTGAAATTCTCGATCCGTTCTTCCGTTACATCTGGACCGGCGGGTCGTATGCCAAAATCAACGCCGCCGGATTTCTCAACCAGCGGCAGCTCGAGGTCACGCGCGCAACCAACGGCTACGCCATCTGTGTCACGCAGCCGGTGACGATGTTCACCGATCTTGACAAACTCGCGCAGGACATCGCCGCCGAGCCGGGCCACTGGCAGCTTTCTCAGGATGTCTTTGATGCCAATTCCAACCTGCTCTTCCATGCTTACGACACGTTGACCACGTCGAACCTGCAGATCATCGCGGCGTTGAAGCCGGATTCCATTTACGCCTACAACAACACCGTGAACCGCAAGCGCATCGTGGCGTCGTGGGATGGGCGTTTTCATCATTACAAGATTTTCAAGTCCGGCGATGACACCGCGTGGCTGCGCGCCGTGGAAACACCGCCGGTTTCCGACCAGTTGCAGGCGATGGTTTCACAGGTGCAGTCGGCGTTGCCGGGAATCCTTTCGCTGACAAACAAAATCGCCGCCGTGCTGGACAACGCGGCGAACGCAACCTCGAATCTCAACCTGACTCTGGTTGAAGCACAGCCGATGATTACAAACTTTGCCATGGTGAGCGAACAGTTGCGCGAACCGGGCGGCCTCAGCGTTTGGGCGCTCGGAACGAACGGGGATTGGCAGATTCAAACGGCGCTGACGAATGTGAATTCCTTGCTGGTGAACACGGACACAAACTTTGGCGCGCTGCTCATCAATCTCGCCAACATCACCAGCAACTTGAACGCACAGGTTCAGGCGAATACAAACCTGCTGGGTGGAATTTCAAAAGCCGTCACGGATGCGGATGGTCTGGTTCAGGGACTGAAACGGCACTGGCTGTTGCGCTCGGCGTTCAAGACCAACGCGCCGCCGTCAAAGCCGAAAAACAGCCGGTAAAGTCAGGCGGGCTGCCCCAAAAACCGGCGGTAATGCTCCTGTTTTCAAACCCAGGGTCGCACCCCCTGGCCCAAAGTCTTCAGGCCACGAGGAAACAGATGAATCCCGCGACACAGAGGAGAAAGAAGAGAATGACTGCCCCATCGATCGGGCCAAACTGGGCTTCTTCCGAGTGGTTGGCCGGGACGAGCGCAGTATTAAAAATATGGCTCTTCCTGCTCACGTTGTAAGCAATTTTAGTCATGCCCTGCAGTCGAGCATGGGCCGGGCCAGCGGATGCCGGGGAGGATGAACGAAAAGCTGACGCGAAAAAGGCGCGAAAGACAGAATTTGTCCTGGGATTTGACAGCAAAAAAACGCGCCGGGGGACCCGGTGTCAAGCCGGCTGTCCCAAAAACCGGCGGAGACGGTTGAGCATCACCGCGGCGAAGCGTTCATAAGGCGCGAGCGCCCGGCCGTACATTTTCATTTCGTCAATTGTCTCCAGTGTCATGCCAAAATCCAGGTCGTGAAACGCGCGGCCACGCTTGACGCGCCGCAACCAGCGGGTCAGATCGGTGACTTCCTCGATTTCATCCTTCGGGCCGGGATAAAACCAGACCCGCCATTCGTCGCGGCGGAAAAACCCGGCGGCCTTGCGCTTGTTGGCAAACCACGAATCGCAAAGCAGCATGCAAACGGATTTGCCCGGACGCCCGCCGAGCCGGTAAAAAACAATGGGTGCGTTCGTTTCGCCAAAATGCTCGAACGCTATGTCGAGCGCATCCTCGGATGGCGGAGTGAACCGGGTTTGAAAACCAAAATGAAAGCCGCCTTGCCCGGCGCGCGATTTTTCAACGCAAAGATTTTCCGCGAAAATCCAGATGATGTCCGTAGCGAAACCGCGCTCGGCGAGCAGCTTTTTCCAGGCGTCGAGAGCTTCCTTCAACGAGGGGCGTGTGAACGGCGCTTCCGATTTCATGGCGGGATTCTAACCGGTATTTTTCTGAAACCAATCTATAAATAATTTGATTCCCGCCTCGATTTTGACCTGCGGATTATAGCCAAGTTTCGCGCGCGCCTTCGTAATGTCGGCAAACGTGACCGGCACGTCGCCAGGCTGCGGCGGCTGGCGGTCAATGATGGCTTTCCTGCCGAGCGCGGCTTCGAGCAATTCGATGAGGCGGCCCAGCTTCACGGTTTGAGATTCACCGAGGTTGAAAATTTCAAAGCCGAATTCCTTTTGCGTGGCGGCGATGATGCCGTCAACCGTGTCGGTAACGTAGGTGTAATCGCGCGCCATGCTGCCATCGCCAAAAACCGGGATCGGTTTGCCGGCGTGGATGAGCGTCGCGAACTTGCGGATGGCCAGGTCGGGCCGCTGGCGCGGGCCATAAACGGTGAACAAGCGGAGCATGGTCACGTCCATGCCGTAAACGTGATGATAAACGTGGCCGAGCGACTCGCAGGCGAGTTTGCTGGCGGCGTAGGGCGAAATGGCGGAAAAAATCGGGTCATTCTCGCTGAACGGCACTTTGGAGTTCACGCCATAAACCGACGACGAAGAAGCGATGATGACTTTTTTGACGCGATGGTTCCGCGCCGCTTCGAGAACATTGACCGTGCCTTCGACGTTGACGCGCTGGTAAAGCGCCGGTTCGGCAAGGCTGGGTCGCACACCCGCGCGCGCGGCCAGGTGGATGACCTGGTCGAACTTCACACTGCCGAACAATTTGTCGAGCGCGGCGCGGTCAGTCAGATCACCGTGGATGAATTCAAACGGTTTGGCTCGCCCCGTGGAATAGGCGGGGCTGCCTGCCGTTGCGGGGTCCTTGGCCGAGTTATTCCACGGGGCGAGCGACTGGATGTCGCGGAGGTTCCGGCGTTTGAGTTGCGGATCGTAAAAATTGTTGAGGTCATCGAACGCCCAGACGCTGTGGCCGTCGTGCAACAGGCGTTCGCAAACGTGCGAACCGATGAAACCCGCGCCGCCGGTGACCAGAAAGTTCATGGCCAAACGCTAGCAATGATAAAGCAGACTGTCGAGAGTAGGGACACGAACCAAGCAACAGAAACCAAACCTCCAGCTTCATTCCCTCTCCCCGCAGCGCGGGGAAGAGGGCCAGGGAGAGGGGCTGCCTTCAAAAAATAGTCGTTTACGCTGCGCCTATGAATTCCACAAGCAATGCCCGCCGTCTCCGTCGTGAACAGACCGACGAAGAAAAGGAATTGTGGCGTGCCCTGCGGGCGGGACGTTTTGCGGGATTCAAATTCCGCCGTCAGCATCTGTTGGGGAAATACTTTCTCGACTTCTATTGTCCCGCCGCAAAGTTATCCATCGAGCTGGACGGGTTCCAGCATGGGCTGCACGAGCAACGCCAGCGTGACGAGGAGCGCGAAAAATTTCTGGCGTCAGAGGGCGTCGAGGAATTGCGCTTTTGGAACCATCAATGGTGGGAGAACCGCGAAGGCATCCTGTTGGAGATCTGGAATGCCTTGCATCGGAGAACCGGCTGCGTCGCCGTGGAGCGGAAGGTGCAAAACCATCGTTTTCTTCCGCCGAAGGCTGATGCATTGATTCAGCCTCCACCGGAGCCGATTTGAAATGTGCCACCTCTCCCCCAACTTCGTTGGCGGAGAGGGGGAAGAAAGTTTTCACAACCCGTTCAACACATCAATCAATTGCCGCAGACGGCCGTAATCGCGGCGGTTAAAGCCGAACGCAATGCGCGCCAGGTCCAGGCTGTCCCGGCCTTCAACTTCTTCCGGCGTCGGTTTGATGGGCTTGATAGGCTCGCCATTGATGATGTCTGCGAAATCCTCGTTGATGGCAGCGAGGGCGGATTCTGACGGTGCATTTTTGAGCCGGATGATGAACAAATCCTTCACGAAGCGTGTGGATTGGAAATTCCGGTAAAAGCGCGTGATGATTTTTACTGCCTCGTCGGCGTTATGGGTGATCTGGTAAAAATTCAAGTCTTCGGGTGAAATCAACTCATCGCGGAGCAAATGTTCGCGGATATATTTGTCCCAGGCTTTCCAATACGTTCCGCCGGGAGGTTCGACGAGCACGAGCGGCATGAGCAGGCCTTTGCCGGTTTGCATGAGCGTGAGCGCCTCGTAACCTTCGTCGAGCGTGCCGAAGCCGCCGGGGAAAAGCACGATGGCGTCCGAATGGCGGATGAAAATCAATTTGCGCGTGAAAAAGTATTTGAACGACATCAGTTTTTTGTCCTCGGCAATGACCGGATTCGCGCCTTGTTCCCACGGCAAACGGATGTTCACCCCGAAACTATTTTCGGTTCCGGCACCTTCGTGCCCGGCCTGCATGATGCCCGGGCCGGCGCCGGTGATGACCATGAAGCCGGCTTTCACAATCTTGCGCCCGAAATCCACGGCCTGTTGATATTCCACCTTGCCCGATTGTGTCCGGGCCGAGCCGAAAATGGTGACCTTGCGGACGCGCGCATACGGCGCGAAGAGGCGGAAGGCATAACGCAATTCGCGCAGAGCGGTCTGGATCACACGCACGTCGCCGGTCTCCTTCACGTCCGCGAGCAGCTTGAGCGCGTTTTCGATGATGTCGGCAACCTCGTTTTCGTTGTGGCCGCCGCCTTTGAAGGCGATGAGTTCCTGGATGCGGCGTTGCAATTCCAAATCGGCGGCGGGCTTGGCCGCCCGGTTCCCTTTAATCATGCGGCCAGAATAACTTTGCCGCGGATAAAAGCAACCGCCCGCTTTTGCGCATTGACAATGGCGGCGGAAAAACCATACTACGCGCCCATTTGCGAGCCCCGCCCGTGAGCGGATTTTCTCGCCCCCAGAAAGGAAGTGAGTTGCGTTGACCGAAATTAGATTAAAAAAAGGCGAACCAGTGGAACGTGCGTTGCGGCGACTGAAGAAAAAAGTCGACCGCGAAGGAACCCTCAAGGTCGTGCGCAATCACCGGCATTTTGAAAAGCCGAGTGAAAAGCGGCGCCGCAAGGAAAAAGCCGCGCGCTTTTCCGCGATGCTGACCGCGCGCTACGCCGACCTGTAATTGGATGGCTTTGTCGGGCCGGGCGCGGCTGAATGTTCGCCGCGCCCGGCCTTTTTCAAGGGAGCATGGGCGTGAGGCAGATTCCCAACGCTCCATCACACCAACGGCCCAATCGGAATCATGTATTCACTTTCCACCTGCTGGAATTCCAAACGCCACACGGACGGTCGCGCCATGCTGCGCGAAATCCGCGACCTCGGCTTTGCCTACGCCGAACTCAGCCACGGCATCCGGCTCGGTCTCCTGCCCGGCATCCTGGAAGCCGTGGACGCGGGCGAGATTAAAATTTCCAGCCTCCATAATTTTTGTCCGCTGCCGCTGGGCGTGAATCATGCCTCGCCGAACCTCTACGAATTTTCCGACGAGCGGCCGCGCCAGCGCGAACTGGCGGTCAAGTACACGCTCAAGACCTTCGAACTGGCCGAACGCGTCAAGGCGCCGGTTGTCGTGCTGCACCTCGGCAGCATGGACTTGAAGGATTACACCGAGAAACTGACCGGCATGCTGGAGCGCGACGGAAAAAAATCGCCCAAATACGAAAAGCTCCGCGCCGAAGCCGCCGCCAAACGCGAAGCCAACAAGGGAAAAGCCGTCGAGCGCGTCTATGAAACGCTCCGCATCATTCTGCCTGAAGCCGAAAAGCGCGGCCTCAAACTCGGCATCGAAAACCGGCAGGCGCTTGAGGAAATTCCGCTGGAAGGCGACTTCGAGTTTTTCTTCCGCGAGTTTGACAGTCCGAACGTGGTTTATTGGCACGACGTTGGCCATGCGCAAATCAAGGAAAACCTCGGTTTCCTTCACCACACGCAGCATCTCGAATCGCTCGCCGCGCGCCTGGCCGGATTTCACGTTCACGACGTTATTTTTCCCGCGGCCGACCACGCTCCGCCCGGCTCCGGCACGGTTAACTTCGCCGCGCTCAAGCCATTCGTGAAACCGGATCACATCAAAGTCTTTGAACTCAGCCCGTCGCTGCCCGTTGAAGCGGTCAAACTCGGCATCATTCACGTCAAAATATACTGGGGCAACGAGTGATTTTGAAATCCCGACCGGCGATTGGCGGGCATTGTTCCGGCCATGTCCTAATTTACTGTAGCGTCGAACCTATGGCTCGAACGAATCGGCGCACAGCGCCGACACTACAACCCAAGTCAGGACGCTACCGTTGTTCCGGCAAGCTTGACAGGCAACCGGACAAGGCAAAAGATGTTGGCTGTGGAGGCGCCAGCTTAGCTCAGCGGTAGAGCAACGGTTTTGTAAACCGTGGGTCGTCAGTTCAATCCTGACAGCTGGCTCCATTTCTTGTCGCTTGAGCAGCCAGGAGATGGACAAGTCGGGAATCACAATGGTGATACCTAACGAATCCGACCCCTTAAACCCGACTTTCGGAAATTTCCCGGCAAATCATTTTTCCACCTGGACAATAAACCTGACTGTGGTCCCTTTGCCGGGCGCGCTGTCCACCTGGCATTCTCCGCCGATGCCCTCGATGCGTTTGCGCATGTTGGTCAGGCCATTGCCACCGGAAATGCGCAGCGGATCCCTGGTGGTTGCGCCCACGCCAATGCTGTCGGGATCAAACCCCTGGCCGTTGTCCTCAATGGCGGCCGAGAAGCCGGATTCCGCGAGGGTGAGCGAAATGCGCACCTCGGTGGCCGCAGCGTGCTTGACCACGTTGTGCAGGGCTTCCTTGAACGTCAGAAAAAGGCTGTGGCGCACTTCGGCGGTGAGCGGCCACGCCGGCAGTTGGATGGGCACCACCAACCGGCAGCGAATGCCTGCGACATTCAAAAAATCCTGTGAAAATTTGCCCAGATAATTCACCAGACTGTCAAGCGTGTCATGATGCGGACTGACGGCCCAGACGATTTCGTCCATGGTCCGCGTCAATTCCCGGGCCGTAAGATAAACCTTTCCCAGGCGCGTCACGACCTGCTGCGAATCCTCGCCCTCGGCCCGATCCGACTGGCTGAGCAACATGATGCGCGCGAGGCTGGCGCCGAGATCGTCGTGAATGTCCTTGGCGATGCGCGCCCGTTCCTTTTCCAGGACGCGCTGCCGTTCCAAACGCTCCATTTTTTTGTGCAGCCGGCGGCGGGTGATGTAACGCGCCGCGCCTCCCACCGCGCCGATTCCGGCGAGCACGGCCCCGCCGGTGAACCACCACGTTTGCCAGAACCGGGGCAGCACCGTGAACGCGAGCGTTGGCCTGCTTTCGCTCCAAACCCCGTCATTGTTGCAGGCAATGACCCGAAACGTGTAGTCCCCCGGTTTCAGATAGCTGTAGTAAGCCACGCGCCGCGTGCCGACATCCACCCAATCCGACTCCAACCCATCGAGGCGGTACTTGAACCGCACTTTTTCCGGCGCGACGAGGCTGAGGCCGGTGTAACGAAATTCAAAGCGATGTTTTCCCGGCTGAATTTGCAGTTGGGCGGCGGGCGCGGACAGGTCCGGAGCGGGCAGCGGCACCAACTGGTCATCCACGGTAACTTCCTCGATTAAGACCGGCGGCGGAAAGGGGTTGATTTTTACTCCGGTCGGATCAATCACCGCCAGTCCTTTAATCGTTGGAAACCACAGTCGTCCATCCGGCGTGCGGCAGCCGGCGGGTTGAAAACCGCCGGCGCATTCGAGCGTACTTAATCCTTCGGCCTTCCCATAAGCCAGACAATTCACCGCCTTTAACTGGCCGTCGGCACACTGGTTCAACTCCTGCTTGGGAACCCGGAAGATGCCGCCGTAGGAACTGATCCAGAAATTCCCCAGCCCGTCATCGGCGATATGGCAGATGACGTTGTTCGGCAATCCTTCGCGCGTGGAAATGGTGGCGAATCGTCCGTCCCGTAAACGGCACAAGCCGCCGCCAAAGGTTCCCACCCAGAGCGTGCCATCCTTTTCGGCCAACAACGACCACACAAAATCATTGGCCAACCCGTCCGGCCGGCGAAACTGGGTGAGCTTGCCCGCTTGGAGCCGGCCCAAGCCTCCGCCCGACATGCCAAACCAGATGGTGCCCGTTGCATCCTCCGTGATGACCCGCACATCGGGCAACACGAGGCCCTCTTCGCGGGTGAACCAGGTGCATTGTCCGTTCGACCATCGTGCCAGTCCCGATTGCGTTCCCACCCACATGGTTCCCTGCCGGTCTTGATACAGGGCCAGCACTGCCGCCGTTGAATTGTCCACGCCTTCAGGCGATTGGAAAAAATCTCCCTGCCGGACAAACAAGCCCTTGCCCCAGGTGCCGACCCAGAGTTTGGATTGCCGGTCTTCCAGGACCGACCAGATAAACAGATTCGACAATCCATTGGTCTCAATGGATGGCTTCGCTTCCCCGCCATAAAGGTGATACAGTCCCGCACCTTCCGTCCCGATCCACAACCCGTCCCCGGCACTGGGGCTGACGGACAGAACACCACGTCCCTGCCAGTCGTCCGATGCTTTCACCATTTCCACTTTCCGCTTCCGTACGGCATTCAAACCGCCCCCACCGGTTCCCACCCATAGGTTTCCTTCGCGATCCTCGCACAGGCAAAGCACCCAATCATGCGACAGCCCATTATGACGTGTGAAATGCAGGCTGGTTGCATCGGGCGACAGCAGAAAGAGTCCCCCCTGCAAGGTTCCCACGAGCAAATCGCCGGACTTTGTTTCCAGCAATGCGGTGACTGTATCTTGGCCCCAGGGAACCGGTCCCCAATCCACGATGTTTCCCAGGTTGATTATTTTTTTCAACCCTCCGCTGCCCGCAAGCCACAGGCCTCCATCCCGGCTCCCACAGGCCCTTTGGACATTGCCGGTGTCCGGTTGTGCCTCGGACGGCCACGGCACCAGCCGGCCTTTTTTCAGCGACCCAAGCAAACGGCCTCGTACCACCCACAATTCCCCGTTCTTGTCTTTGGCGAGCGACGGCACGTTTTCCACCGGGCCAAGGATTGGGGCAACCAATTTTGCACCCTGCAAAGAGAGAAGCGTTCCCTCCCGGCTGAGCAACCAGAGGACCCCATCGACATCGGTTCCTATGTCGAAAACCGTCCCCCCCGGCCAGTCGTTTCCCAGATTGACCGCACTGAATTTGCCGGCCCGCCATCGCGTGAGGCCGCCGGTTTCATGGCCAATCCAAAGCGTCCCGTCCGCGTCTTCAAACAAACTTGTAATCCGGTTGTCCCCCAATACCGGCGTGTTGCTGGTGTCAAAAATTTTGAATCTCGCGCCATCAAATCGCACCAGCCCGTTGTAAGTGCCGAGCCACAGGTAACCATCCCGGGTTTGGACAATGGCGGTGACCGAGTCCTGCGGCAGCCCCTGCTCCGTCTGCCACACGCCGATCGAGTAATCTGACACGGACGAAATGGTCGCCTCCGAAAGATGAAAGCCGCACAACCACACCGCGATAATCCCAACGCAGACGGGAATTTTTCTTTGCCGGTGTGCATCAGTTGAAAGTTTGAATCGCCGCAGCACAGGACTCAGGGTATGCATGTTTATCGTGCAGAGCAACATTTAGGGAGGCGTTGCCGAACCTGGCCGGGTCGCGACAGCAGTGGCAAAATCCATCGCCACTGGACAAGGAATGCAATAAAATTTATAATGCCGGCGGGCACGCATGGTTTGAATCCATGGTCGGGCGCGGCCCGGCAACAGTGTCGTCTAAACAGATGACAACCCTCTTTATGAAATCGGATGTAAAAGGAAAGGCGGTGAGTATTGCTGTTTCGATCGTTGAAGATGACGGGCCGGCGCGGGAGGTCCTTACGGACTGGATCCGGCATGCGCACGGATTCCGCTGCGTGAGCCAGCATGGCAGCGCCGAGAGCGCGCTGATGAAGTTGCAGGCCGAAAAGCCGAGCGTGGTGTTGATGGACATCAATCTGCCGGGCATGAGCGGGATTGAATGTGTGCGCCAGTTGAAGCCGCAACTGCCGGACACCCAATTCGTAATGCTTACCGTTTACGAGGACACCGACCATATCTTCGATGCCCTGGCCGTCGGTGCGAGCGGTTATCTCCTGAAGCAAACGCCCCGCGAAGAGTTGCTCACGGCGCTCAAAGACGTCCATGCAGGAGGGTCGCCCATGACCAGCAACATTGCCCGCAAAGTGGTGCAATCCTTTCTCCGCTCCGCGCCCCAGACGGATGAATCCGTAAATCTTTCCCCGCGTGAACGGGAGGTGCTGGAATTGCTGGCGTGCGGTTATTTATACAAGGAAATCGCCGACAAACTCGGCATCACGGTGGCGACCGTGGTCACCTACATCCGGCGCATTTACGAAAAGCTGCATGTGCGTTCTCGCGCCCAGGCTGTGGCCAAGTATGGGCATTTTGCCACCAAGGAAGAACGTGGGCGAAACCCGGCGGCCAGGTAAGATTTTTCAGGTCGCCGCCGCCAACCTCAAAGAAAGCCAAGCAGCAGCAAAAAGCCGCCAATTCCCGTTGAAAGAAAAACCAGCATTTTACCCGCTAGTTTATTGGCTTTATCAAACATTCTGCATCCGTTAAGTACATAATCCCGCCCACCATTGTCATCTATTTATGCGACAGACAACCGTTTTCAAATTTGCTAGATTACTCTTTGTTCCATTGGAAGCCTGTTGAATACCAGCCGCCATCAGGGCGCGTTTGAAGTGGTGGTGAGATGGTGTTCGACTGTGCTTGTTGTTGGGGCGACAATGTGAAAAGCAGTGTCCCCATTTTGGGTGACATGCGTGCCGGAAAATGTATGATAAGATAATTGAAGAAACTCATCTATGTTCATCGAACGGCAGTATGCTCTCGGTCGGTTTTGGTTTCAGAGGACTCCGCAAAAGTGTGGAGAACTGAGTTCTTGGAGCCAGAATGAAGATTAGACTGTGTCAAATGTGAATTGGACAGGAAGAATTAACAACCAAACAAATCGCAAAGTCAACACCCCCCCCCAAAAAAAAACATCAAACCCAAAAACCAAGTACTATGAAAACAATCCAACTTAAACATTCAATAATTGCTGCATGTGCCGCATTGGCGCTGGCTGTTTCCAGCAATGTTGTCCGCGCCCAGGCCAACAACATTTTTTTTGGCCCCGCCGGTAGCGAGGCCAGCCTCTCAAATCCTGATGGGACTTGGATCCACCTGTGGGGAGGGGTCACCGCTAATATTTTAGAGTTCGATACCAACACTATTCCCCTGACCGGAGACCGGGCTGGTTCAGTGTATGTTCAGATGACGTGGGCCGGGTCGGCCGGTGACAACTATAATTCTGTTGCTGACAACAACACTTGGTTTAATAACCCTGCGTACGCAATCAACGGGAACCAATACACGAACATCGTAATGGACTTCAAATATGACACCACCTCGACCATCTCGCCGAGCACTGCCGCCCATGTTGATTTTGCTTTGGATGCCGGCTACTGGGAACAGTATATAGAAACCATAAACTCTACTACTATAGACCCTGTCACTTCAACGCCTTATTTTGACGGCAATTGGCACCATCTGGCGGTTACAATCCCGTCCGCCATGGGCAATATTGGCAGTGTGTTTGGCCCCAGCGAGTACACGTGGAATCCGAGCGGAACCTCAGGCACCATGGGTTACTGGATGGCAAACGTCGCTATGCTGGCCAGAATTGTGCCGTTACCGCCGCCGACAAATTATCCTCCCACAACCGCCACTTCAGGCCTGAGCGAGTATGCGTCCACCGAGGGCAACGCCTTTTTCGACCGTCAATCGGCCCTCTTTACAACAAACAGCGGAACGTCATGGCTGGACTCCAATGCGCAATATCCAGTCAAGTATTCCTTTAACATCGCGAGCTTCTCAACTAATGCGGCCACTTACGGTGCTGAAGCTTGGCTGTTCCTGAGTCCGTCCCCGAGCGCGATTGATAACGCTCCCGATTGGAACGAAACCAACATGGTAATTGCCTTTATTCAAGACAATACAAATGGCGCCACCCTGAATTTACAATACAAGGTCAACGAAGATCATCAACAGGCCATGTATAACGGCGGAAGCGAGACGAGGATCGTTGCGGGTGTTACCAATCATTATTATTACTCCGCTGCTCCTGGAAGCCTGCCTGGTGGGGCGATCGTTGTTTCTATCGGTCCCAATGAGTACAATGTTACCAATGAATCCGGCAATTTGACCAATGTCGTTTACGCCAAAGGCCCCCTCGGAACTTGGACCATCGAATTCGACTCTCCCACCGACGGCAAACTGATTGCGCCCGATAATATAACCACCAGCGCCTTTACAATTCCTCCTTACAATATTACGTATCTTGAACCAAACGGCCACATGAATGTATATCTGGGCATGCAGGCAAACGTTGCAGCCTTTATTAACCAAGCGGTCGTTTACGCGAACTTCGCCATGTCAGGCGTGCCAGCGGCCTTCGCCGATGACTTCACTGCGGACACCGTCTTGAACACAAACGCTTGGGTTACGGGGCAGGCCAGCGGCCCTGGCAGCATACTCATTACCAAAACGGGGCCTCTGCTCACATGGTCGTTGCCTGACAACGGCTACACCCTACAGGACAGCACGAACTTGGTTAACCCGCTTGGATGGAGTTCGCCGGCCAACAACAACCCATTTGCGCTGTACCATGTGAGGGCGCAGAACCTTGGCGGCTCGGATATACCCGTTGGGAAAACTGCTTTCTTCCGCCTCATCAAGCGGGTCTATACGCAACTGCAAGTATTGCTGCCCGGTGAGATTGCCGCGCCGAATACTCTCACGGGCAAAACCGGCACACCCGATGTCCAGGCAGCCTACACTCCCTTCAACGTGATTGTCAATGCGGTTGACGTAAACTTTAACGTGGTCAACATTAACAACACAGTCCAGATCAGCGACCCGGGAGACGCTAACTTCGCGAGCCTCAGTGGTACAGATCTCACTGGTACAATGCAGCCCTTGGTGAGCGGAACCACAACCTACTCGGTTGAGTTTACAGGCGATGGAAGTTCAGCGATGACTGTGATTGACCAAAACGACAATACCAAGACGGGTACCAGCGGCATAGTAACGTACTGATTGGCGCCGTGCGTTAAGAGTGAATAAATTCACATGGGCGCCGGCCCCAAGCCGGTGCCCATTTTTTATAGCTTTTTTTAATAAAGCGCGTATTTTAAGATTAAAGCAAATCAACCAGGCGTGTAAAAGCGTGAAAGCTCAAACCAAACATCAAAAGGCTGAATCCAGGAATGGCGGCTTCACCCTCATTGAACTGCTGGTGGTCATTGCCATTATTGCCATTCTGGCAGCCATTCTACTGCCGGCCTTGGCCTTGGCCAAACGAAAAGCGCAAGGAATTCAGTGCATGAGCAACTCCCGTCAAATCATGCTGGCCTGGCGGATGTACGCTGATGACAACGAAGATGTTCTGCCGCCAAATGATTATCCTTATACAACAGCGGTAACACCAGATGGCAAGATAAAGAACTGGGTTTTCGGCACCATGTACAAAATTGCTGATGCGATCAATGCCAACTATCTTGTGGACCCAAAACTTACCTGCCTGGCTCCCTACAACCCGAATCCCCTTGTTTATAAATGTCCTGCGGACATCACCCAGTTACAAAACCACGACCGTGTGCGCAGCGTGTCAATGAATAGCGCCGTTGGGACGGTATGGTATTCGGATTCGCAGCACAGCGGCACCAAGACCCCGGGTTCTGCGGTCGGAGGGGGATGGCTGCCAAGTGCCTACGACGATTCGCAGGGTGTTTACCGCACCTACGGTAAAATCTCAGCCTTTACTGTGCCGGGGCCGTCCAGCACGTGGGTAATCGCGGATGAGAACCCGGATACCATCAATGACGGATCGTTGGCTGTAAGCATGACCCAGATAGTTGTTGATTTCCCCGCCAACTATCATGGCAACGGTTGCGGCCTGGCTTTCGCCGATGGTCACTCGGAAATCCACAAATGGATAGATATTTTTTTATTGCTTATTCCGACACCGAACTTGACGGTTCCCCAAACAGAAAGTGGGAAATCAATTTCAAGCTTTGGTCTTACTACTTCCCAAGATTTAAATTGGATACAACCTCTGACTTCAGCGGCTTGGTGAGGCTGTTCGCGGGTTGAGTCGTTTACCTGCATAATAAGGCAAATGCGTAATAGGCAGCGTTTGCATTTGCCTTAGGGCCTGTTAACACTAAAGCGTAATGCTTCAACAATCAGGGCAAAGACGATGAATCCAGCAAACAACACATCGAGCTTGTCGAAACGGCAAAAGACGCGGCGGTAGCCTTTGAGCCGGCGAAACA
>Ga0224557_1000129_pt1 | contig 86425 bp, 78 predicted proteins | sample 714S31014metaG_FD_180677 | JGI IMG/M metagenome (GOLD analysis project Ga0224557, IMG submission 180677) | Peat soil microbial communities from Stordalen Mire, Sweden - 717 S3 10-14 | ecosystem: Environmental > Terrestrial > Soil > Wetlands > Peat | place: Sweden: Norrbotten County, Stordalen...
GAAGGCGACCACCAGCGGCGGCGAGGCGAGGTACGACGCCCGCACCTGGGGGTGGATGCGCCCCTCGAAGTTGCGGTTGCCGCTCAGCACCGCGCAGACAGCGAGCTCGCGGCCCTCCACCTCGGCGGCCACCTCCGCGGGCAGCGGCCCGCTGTTGCCGATGCAGGTGGTGCAGCCGTAGCCGACCAGGTCGAAACCGAGGCTGGCGAGGGGCGCGAGCAGGCCGGCCCGCTCCAGGTAGTCGGTGACCACCCGGGACCCCGGGGCCAGGCTGGTCTTGACGTAGGAGGGGGGCCGGAGGCCGCGCTCCGCCGCCTTGGCGGCGAGCAGGCCGGCGGCCACCATCACCGAGGGATTCGAGGTGTTGGTGCAGGAGGTGATGGCGGCGATGACCACGGCTCCCTTGCCCAGCTCGCGGGCCGGGGGGCCGGAGGGCTCGGCGCCGGCGGTGCCGGTGCCGCCTTCCGCCACGGGTCCGTAGACGGCCTCGAACGACTGGCGCACCTGGCCGAGGGAGACCCGGTCCTGGGGCCGGCGCGGCCCCGCCACCGAGGGTTCGACGGTGGCGAGGTCGAAGTCGAGCAGCTCGGTGAAGACCGGGGTCTCCGATTGATCCGTGCGGAACAGCCCCTGCTCCTTGCAGTAGCGCTCCACCAGCAGGACGCGGGCGGGGTCGCGACCGGTGTCGCGCAGGTAGCGGAGGGTCTGGTCGTCGACCGGGAAGAGCGAGGCGGTGGCCCCGAACTCCGGCGACATGTTGGAGAGCGTCGCCCGGTCGGGCACCGACATCGAGGAGAGGCCGCTGCCGCAGAACTCCACGAACTTGTTGACCACGCCGTGGCGGCGGAGCATCTCGGTGAGGGTGAGGACGAGGTCGGTGGCGGTGGTGCCGGCCGCCAGCGCGTTGTGGAAGCGCACCCCGACCACCACCGGGGTGAGCAGGAAGAGCGGCTGGCCGAGCATGCAGGCCTCGGCCTCGATGCCGCCGACGCCCCAGCCGAGAACGCCGACCCCGTTGACCATGGGGGTGTGCGAGTCGGTGCCGACCACGGTGTCGGGGAAGGCGGTCCGCACCCCGTCCAGCTCGCGGACCGTCACCGTGTCGGCGAGGTACTCGAGGTTGATCTGGTGGACGATGCCCATCCCCGGGGGGACGACCCGGAAACCGTGAAACGCCTGCTGGGCCCAGCGCAGGAGGGCGTAGCGCTCGTGGTTGCGCTGGTACTCGCGCTCGATGTTGCGCCCGTACGCGGCGGCGCTGCCGAAGGCGTCGACCTGGACGGAGTGGTCGATGACCAGGTCGACCGGGACCAGCGGATCGATCCGGCTGGGGTCGCCTCCCGAACGCTGGACTGCGCTGCGCATCGCGGCCAGGTCGACCACCGCGGGGACGCCGGTGAAGTCCTGGAGCAGCACCCGGGACGGGACGAAGGCGCGCTCGCGGTCCTGGTCGGGCGGTCGGCCGTCCCAGCCGGCGAGCGCGGCCACGTCGTCGTCGGTGACGAACTGGTCCCCGGCGTGCCGGAGCAGGTTCTCGAGGAGGATCTTGAGCGTCATCGGCAGCCGGGAGACGTCGCCGACGCCACGCCGGGCGAGAGCCTCGAGCCGGAAGTAGGTCAGCCCACCGGGCAGCTCCGCGCGAGCCCCGAAGCGATCCTCCGCCATGGCCATCTCACCTCCACGCGTCCGACTCTCTCGGCAGCCCATCCTGCCACTCCGGGGCTTTCACCCCGGCCTGGTCGGAGCCTTCAGCCGACCAGCGGGATGCCGGCGGCGATCAGAACCCACTCCCCGGCCCAGACGCCGCCGTGGTTGGTGTTGGCCGTGTACCAGTCCGTGAAGTCGTCCCAGCTCATCGTCTCGGTCCCGTTGGAACCGGCGGGCGGGGTGCCGCTGACCCCGTAGGCGAGCGGGTCGTCGACGGTGACCGAGAGGGGCGGAGCGTCCGCGCCCGCCGCGCTCAGCGTGACGCCGGTGACCAGGACGTAGTGCACCCCGCCGCCGACCATGACGATGACCGGCTGCTGGAGTATGTCCAGGCTGTGCGAGATGACCACGCCCGCGGCGTCGGCGGTCGGCTGCGGGGCGTCACCGATGTCGTCCCACCCGCCGAAGCGGTCGAGGGTGACGGCGACGGCGTAGGGGGAGGCGTTCCACTCCGAGAGGGTGAAGCCGTCGTTGTTGGCGAGCTCGTGGTTCCAGAAGCCCTGTTGGATGGCGTAGTCGTCAAGCCCGTGGAGGGAGACGCCGTCCGCCTGGAGCCACATCTCGATGTCCGTGGGGTCGCACCAGTCGCCGTCCTGCTGGGAATGGTAGGCGATGGGAATCTGGACCCCGGAGAGGCTGACCAGGGGGGTCTCCGCCAGAGTGGGCGTCGTGGCCGGCTTCGGCGCCGGGGTCGCGGTCGGCGCGGGGACCGGCCTGGCCGTCGCCAACCGGCGGATGGCGAGGACCGATGTCGACGGCGAGTGGACGGCGGCCTGGCCGCCGGTCGGCGAGGTGGCCCGGCCGCCCCAGGGGGCGAGCACCGCGATCAGGGCGGCTCCGAGACCGATGGCGGAAGCCAGCACAAAACGGCTCCCGGGGCGGTGAGTCATGTCGACACCCTACGCCCCGAAGCTTGCGAGCAGATGAGAAAGCCGCGAGGGTTGGATGAGAGCTCCCTGAGAGGCACGGCCGGCCACTAGGCGGCGGCGGTGGCGCAGTACGCGTCGTAGGCCGCCTTGAGCGCCGGATAGCGCAGGAAGATGATGTGGGCGTACTCCTGGGTGAGCGGCCCGGGCGCCCGCAGCAGGTGCATCCCCACCTCGGCGGGGAGGTGATCGGCCTTCCGCCAGTTGCACCGCTTGCAGGCGAGCACCACGTTGTCCCAGCGATCCGGCGCACCGCCCCGGGAGACGGGGATGACGTGATCCACGGTGAGCTCCGCGGGAACGGCGACCATGCCGCAGTACTGGCAGGTGTTGTCGTCGCGAAGCAGCAGATTGCGCCGGTTGGGCCGGAGCACCCGGCGTGGGACGTGGATGTTGCGGAGCAGGCGCACCATGACCACGTCCTCGGGGATGCGGCGGTCCTGGAGGGCCGCCGCAGCGCGGACCTCCGCGTCCGCGTCCAGGAAGGCGACCCGCTCCTTGGTCAGCAGCACGACCAGCCTCCGATGGCTGATCACGTTCAGCGGCTGCAGTGAGGCATTGAGGAGCAGGACAGCCATGCCCGAAATTCTATGGCCTGCGCCGGAGCGAGCGGTAGGGCCCGGCGGCGTGGGGCGGCGGCAGCTCCTGGTCACCGTCGAGGACGCCGGTGAAGAGGTCTCCGACGCTCCCGAGGCGCTCCCCGATCGTCTCGATGGTCCACCGGTCGGGGCGGAGATCGGGATCGTCCAGCTCCTCCCAGGCGAGCGGGGTCGAGACCGTGGCCCCGGGCAGGGGCCGGAGCGAATAGGGGGCGGCCAGCGTCTTGTTGATGATGTTCTGCGTGTAGTCGATCCGGATCCGCCCGGCTCGCCGGCTCACCGCCCACTCCCAGCTGATCCGATCCGGCTCCACCCGCCCGATCGCCCGGGCCACCTCCTCCACCCAGCCTCGGACCCGGGCGTAGTCGGGGCCGCGGCGGAGCGGCACGTAGATCTGAAGCCCCGTCTGGCCGCTCGTCTTGAGCAGGCCGCGCAGCCCCATGTGGTCGAGGGCGGCCTTCACCAGCCGGGCGATGTCGCGGACGTCGTCGAAGCTGGCCGGTTCGAAGGGGTCCAGATCGTAGACCGCCCAATCCGGCTGGTCGGGGGCGTCGACCCGGGAATGCCAGGGGTGGAGATCGACGACGCCGGCGTTGGCCAGCCAGCCGAGCGTGGCAGCCTCGCGGACCACGATCCACCGCTTGCTCCCGGTCTCACCCTCGAAGAGCCAGGAGTCGATCCACTCCGGAGCGTGGCTGGGCTTGTCCTTGCGCCAGAAGGAGTGGCCGGTCACGCCGTCGGGGAAGACCTGGGTCGAGAGCGGCCGATCGCGGAGGTACGGCAGCAGGTAGGGCGACATCCGGACGTAGTAGTCGATCATCCGGCGCTTGGTGATGACGGGCTCGGGCCAGATCGGCTTGTCGAGATTGGTGAGATGCAGCCGCCGCGACCCGATCTGCCACCAGTCGTCGGAGCGGAGGCCGGGGAGGGTCTCGAGCGCCTCGGCCACCTCGGGCGGGAGCTCGGGCCGTGCCGCTGCGGGCGAGAGCTGTGGCGACACGGCCGGGGGGGGAGGCCCCGACCTCACCGCCCCGAGCGAGTGCCCTGAGCCGGCCCGGGTGATGAGCGCGTCGACGTGAGCCGTCTCCTCGCGGACGCAATCCTCCGGCTCCGCGTCCTCCCGGAGAGCGAGGAAGGCAGGATGCCGGAGGACGCCCGCCCTCGTCCAACCGGCATGGCGCACCTCGCAGACGAGACGGGGCTGCACCCAGACCACCGCCTCGGCCAGGCTCGGAGGAGCGGCGATCGGCGAGGTGGGGCGGCGGAGCGGCCCCATGCGGCGGAGGAGGTCGGCGATGGTCGCCTCCCCTAACCCCGTGCCGACCTGGCCGCAGTGCTCCCAGCCGCCGGCGCCGCGGAGGGCGAGCACGAGCGCCCCGAGGTGTCCTCGCCGTCCATGCCCCTCCGTCCAGCCGGCGATCGCGCAGGTCTGGGTGTGCCAGGCCTTGACCTTGATCCAGTCGGGGCTGCGCCGGCCCGCCTGGTAGAGGGAATCGGCGCGCTTGGCGACCATCCCCTCCAGTCCCAGCTCGGAGACCGCGGCGAAGAAGCTCTCGCCGTCCTCCTCGACGTGGTCGGCGAAGAGCACCGGCCCGGAGGGCCCGACCAGCTCCCGGAGCGTCTTCTTGCGGATGCGCAGCTCGGTGGCGGTCAGGTCGCGACCGTCGAGCGAGAGCAGGTCGAAGGCGACGAAGGTGGCCGGATGGCGGTCGGCGGCCCGCGTCGCATCGCGGCGGCCCCCGAGGTTGATCCGCGACTGGAGCCTCTCGAAGTCGGGATGTCCGGCCTCGTCGAGGACCACGATCTCGCAGTCCAGGACGGCGCTCCTGGCCCGGAGCTGGGCGGGGATGGCGGCGGCCTCCGGATAGCGGTCGGTCTCGTCCCGGCCGCGCCGGCCCACCACCCGGACCTCCGACCCGTCGACGGCGACGATGGCCCGGATGCCGTCGTACTTCAGCTCGTAGATCCAGCCGGCACGGGAGAAGGGCCGGTCGGCGGCAACCGCCAGCATCGGGGAGGGGAGCGCGACCCGCGTGCTGCCGCCCGGGGTCGAGGCGTGGCCGGACCCGGCGGCGGGGATGGCGTCCGGCGGCGACGTGAAGCCGTCCGGCGACGACGGGGAGCCCGCCGCGGCGGTCGGGGCGCCACCCGCCGGAGGCGCAATGCGTTCGGCCGGGCGTCGCTTCTGGCGCGGGTCCCCACCCCCGGCCGCGGCGATCTCGGCCAGGGCGCGACCGCTCTTGACGGAGCGATCCTCTCCAGCGGCGTCGTGCCCGGCGACCGCCCCCTCGTCCCGCTTCTTGATGAGCAGGAAGTTGCGGGCAAAGCCCGGGCTGGCACCGGGGTGATGGCCGCGTCCGCCGATCCTGACCAGGACAAACTCGCCGCGCAGCTTCTGTCCGGCCAGCCGGAACTTGATGTCCCCCGCCTCGATCTGGGCGTCCGGGTCGGCGGCGGACTCCCGGGTCCACTCGAAGGAGCCGGCGTCCCAGAGCTCCACCGTGCCCATCCCGTACCCGGAGGGGATCACCCCCTCGAAGTCGCCGTAGTCGACCGGGTGGTCCTCGGTCTGGATGGCCAGCCGGCGGGCGGAGGGGTCCAGGGAGGGGCCGCGGGGGATCGCCCAGGAGAGGAGGACGCCCCCGTGCTCGAGCCGGAAGTCGTAGTGGAGGCGGGTCGCCCGGTGCATCTGGACACAGAAGCGGCGCCCCTCCCGGAGCCGGTCCCAGAGCCCTCCGTCGGGGCCATCGTCCGGTCCCCCGAGGCGCCGGGCCTCGCCGCTCGGCTCGGGAGTGCGGGCGAAGTCGCGCTTCCGCCGGTATTCGTCGAGGGCCATGGGGTCAAGTGTCCTGGAACGGTGCTTCCGTGACCAGACCGGAGCCGCTCCCGGGCGGTGTCCAAACGGCTGGGAGGCGGACCCCAGCCCTCCGCGGATGGGGAACCGGCCGGCCGGGGAGGCGGTGTCCGGCAACCCGGCAGAGGGCTGCTCACTGGTAGAATTGAATTCGCAATCCACCTCAACCGGCCGCCGTCCATGCCCCAGCGACACCACCACCGGCGGGGTTGCTGGCTTCGCTCCCGGATCGGCTTGACGCGGCCGCCGGCCACCCTTCTGAGGAACCGCAGCTGACCCAGACCACGCCCTCGATAACCCGCGAATTCCCCGACGGCGAGAAGCCCGCACCCCGAAGCGGCGGGGGCGGAGGCAAGGGCGGAAAGGATGGGGACTCCTATTCCGCGCGCCAGCTCGAAGCGCTCAAGGGGCTCGAACCGGTCCGCCGGCGCCCCGGGATGTACATCGGCTCGACCGATCTCCGTGGCCTCCACCATCTCATCAACGAGATCGTCGACAACTCGATCGACGAGGCCATGGCCGGCTACTGCGACACGATCGTGGTGACCCTCCACGAGGACGGCTCCGTCTCGGTCCTGGACAACGGGCGGGGCATCCCGGTCGACATGCATCCCACCGAGAAGAAGGTCGGTCTGGAGATGGTGCTGACCGAGCTCCACGCCGGCGGCAAGTTCGGTGGCGGCGGCTACAAGATCGCGGGCGGCCTCCACGGGGTCGGCGCATCGGTGGTCAACGCCCTGAGCGAGCGCCTGGTCGCCGAGGTCTACAAGGACGGCAGGGTGTATCGGCAGAGCTACCAGCGCGGCTTCCCCGAGGGGCCGATGGAGACCCTGGACCGCACCTCGCAGCGGGGGACGCTGATCCGCTGGTGGCCGGACCCGAAGGTCTTCCCGGATCGGGCCCATGACTGGAAGACGGTGGCCGACCGGCTGCGCGAGCTCGCCTTCCTGACCAAGGGCGTCAGCCTCGCGCTGATCGACCAGTCGCGGGCCTTCCGCTACACGTTCTATTTCGAGGGCGGCATCCGCGCCTTCGTCGGCTATCTGAACGCCAACCGCAACGTCGTCAACCTCCGGCCGATGTACGTGGAACGGGAGATCGACGGCAACATGGTCGAGATCGCCGTCCAGTACCAGAACAGCGCCTTCACCGAGCACGTGCTGGCCTACGCCAACAACATCAACACCGAGGAGGGTGGCGCGCATCTCACCGGCTTCCGGTCGGCACTCACCGCGACCCTCAACAAGTACGCGCGGAAAGCCGCGATCCTCAAGGAGAACGACGCCAACCTGAGTGGCGACGACGTCCGCGACGGGCTGACCGCGGTGATCAGCGTCAAGCTCCAGGAGCCGCAGTTCGAGGGGCAGACCAAGACCAAGCTGGGCAACAGCGAGGTGGTCGGTCAGGTGTCGACGGTGCTGAGCGACGCGCTGATGCAGTACCTGGAGGAGAACCCGGCCGAGGCCAAGCGGATCGTGGAGCAGTCGCTGACCGCCGCCCGGGCGCGCCAGGCGGCCGCACGGGCCCGTGAGCTGGTCCAGCGCAAGTCGCTGCTCGAGTCGGCGACCCTTCCCGGCAAGCTGGCCGACTGCAGTGAGCGCGATCCCGAGCACTGCGAGCTCTTCATCGTCGAGGGGGACAGCGCCGGCGGCTCGGCCAAGCAGGGGCGCGAGCGGCGCAACCAGGCCATCCTCCCGCTGCGCGGCAAGATCCTCAACGTCGAGAAGGCCCGCGCCGACAAGATCCTCGCCAACGAGGAGATCAAGAACCTGATCACCGCCCTCGGCGCCGGATTCGGCGACACCATGAACATCGCCAAGCTCCGCTACCACCGCATCGTGCTGATGGCCGACGCCGATGTCGACGGCTCGCACATCCGCACCCTGCTGCTCACCTTCTTCTGGCGGCACCTCCAGGAGGTGATCTTCGGCGGCTACCTCTACCTGGCTCAGCCTCCGCTCTACAAGCTCAAGAAGGGGACCGGCAAGCAGGAGCGGGTCGAGTACGCCTACAGCGACCCCGAGCGCGACACCAAGTTCAAGGAGATGGGCGGGGGCAGGATCGAGGTCCAGCGCTACAAGGGACTGGGCGAGATGAACCCCGAGGAGCTGTGGGAGACGACCATGGACCCGGCCAAGCGGGTCCTGCTCAAGGTCATGGTCGAGGACGCCCTCAAGGCGGACGAGATCTTTGACCGTCTGATGGGCTCCGACGTCGAGCCGCGGCGCCGCTTCATCCAGACCCACGCCCGGTCGGTTCGCAACCTGGACGTCTGATGGAGCAGAGCGGCACCCCGGGAGGGACGCGTGCGACGGCGACTCCGATCACCGTGGCCGTCGACGCCATGGGCGGTGACAACGACCCCCAGGCGGCCGTGCTGGGAGCCCTCGAGGCGGCTCTCAAAGACGGCATCCGGGTGCTGCTGGTGGGCGACCGGGGCCGCCTCCAAGCCCTCTGCGAGGAGTGGCGGCGCGCTCTGCCGGACAACGCGACCCGCGCCGCGGACGTGCTGCGCACCCACGTGGAGATCGTGCCGGCGGGATCGGTGATCGGGATGGACGAACACCCCGCCCAGGCGGTCCGGTCCAAGAAGGACGCCAGCGTCGTGGTCGCCACCCGCCTGGTGGCCGAGGGACGCGCCCAGGCGGCCGTCTCCGCCGGCAACAGCGGTGCCACCCTGGCCGCCGCCCTGCTCACGGTGGGGCGTATCCGCGGGGTCGCGCGGCCCGCCATCGGGACGACCTTCCCCACCCCCACCCTCACCACCTCCACCTTCCTGCTCGACATCGGCGGCAACGTCGACTGCAAGCCGCTCTGGCTGCTCCAGTTCGGGGTGATGGGCAGCATCTACGCCCGCCTGATGATGGGAGTCGATGATCCCCGCGTCGGCCTGCTGAGCAACGGGGAGGAGGCGGAGAAGGGCTCGGAGCTGGTCCAGGAGGCGCACCGGCTGCTCTCGTCGGCGCGGCTGCGCTTCGTCGGCAACGTCGAGGGCCGTGACGTCTTCACCGGCTCCTGCGACGTCGTGGTCACCGACGGCTTCACCGGCAACGTCGTCCTCAAGACGGCGGAGGGAGTCGCCGAGCTTCTCTTCGGGGTGATCTCCCGCGAGGCCCGTGGATCGCTCACCGGCAAGGTCGGAGGCGCCCTGCTCAAGCCGAAGCTTCGCCCCCTGCGCGACCGGGTCGACTACCGCAAGGCCGGGGGCGCCCTGCTGCTGGGGGTCGCCGGTGAGGTGGTCATCGCGCACGGCCGCAGTGACGCCGAGGCCATCGGCAACGCCGTGCGCGTGGCGGCGCTCGCCGCTCGCCAGCGGGTCAGCTCTCGGATCGCCGCGGCGATGGCATCGCCGGACCGGGCGGCCACGGTCGCTTCCGTCGAGCATCCAGATGAGGACGGGTCATGAGCGTCTTCCACCCCGGCGACATCCAGCCCATCGACCTCGAGCAGGAGATGCGGCAGAGCTACATGGACTACGCGATGAGCGTCATCGTGAGCCGGGCGCTTCCCGATGTCCGCGATGGTCTCAAGCCGGTCCAGCGGCGCATCCTCTACGCGATGCTCCAGGAGGGCATCACCGCCGGCGGCCGGACCAAGAAGTCGGCGGCGATCGTCGGCGAGGTGATGAAGAACTATCACCCGCACGGCGACCAGTCGATCTACGACACCTTGGCGCGACTGGTTCAGCCCTGGGTGATGCGCTACCCGCTGGTCACCGGCCAGGGCAACTTCGGCTCGGTGGACGGCGACCCCCCGGCGGCACAGCGCTACACCGAGGCCAAGATGTCGGCGGTGGCCATGACCATGGTCGAGGACATCGACAAGGACACGGTCGACATGGTCGAGACCTACCTCGCCGACCCCACGGTCCTGCAGCCGAGCGTGCTCCCCGCGCTGCTGCCCAACCTGCTGGTCAACGGTGCCAGCGGGATCGCGGTCGGCATGGCGACCAACATCCCACCCCACAACCTCGGCGAGGTCTGCGACGCGCTGGTCCGCCTCATCGACGACCCGGAGATCAGCACCGAGGACCTGGTCCGGATCATCCCCGGGCCCGACTTCCCGACCGGCGCGATGATCTACGCGCGCGACATCGCCCAGGTGTACGCGACCGGCCACGGGCGCATCGTCATGCGTGCCCAGGTCGAGTTCGAGGAGTCGCGCCACGGCCGGGAGCAGATCATCGTCCGCGAGCTCCCCTACCAGGTCAACAAGGCGCGCCTGCTGGCGAGCATCGCGGAGCTGGTCAACGACAAGAAGCTCGAGGGGATCGCCGACCTGCGTGACGAGTCCGGCCGCACCGAGAGCACCCGGATCGTCATCGAGCTGAAGCCGAGCGCCCGGCCGCACACCGTCCTCAACAACCTCTACAAGCACACGCAGCTCCAGAACACCTTCGGTGCCCTGATGCTGGCGCTGGTCGACGGCCGGCCCCAGGTGCTCGGGCTGAAGGCGATCCTCCAGCCCTTCGTCGACTTCCGGCGCCAGGTCGTGGTCCGGCGCACTCGCTACCTCCTGGGGAGGGCGCGGGAGCGGGCTCACATCCTGGAGGGGCTGCTCAAGTGCCTCGATCACATCGACGAGGTGATCGCGCTGATCCGGGCGGCCCAGGACGAGAAGGCGGCCCAGATCGCGCTGGAGCAGCGCTTCCAGCTGAGCGAGCGGCAGTCCAAGGCGATCGTCGACCTGCGCCTGGGCCGCCTGACCCGCCTGGAGGCGGGCAAGATCCAGGAGGAGTACGAGGGCCTCATCAAGGAGATCGCCCGCTTCGAGGACATCCTCGCCAACCCCCGCCTGGTGGACCAGCTCATCAAGGACGAGCTGGCCGAGCTGCGCAAGCGCTTCGCCGACCCCCGGCGCACCGAGATCCGATACGGGGACGTCGATCTCAACGAGGAGGACCTGATCCCCAAGGAGCAGGTCTTCGTCACCCTGACCCACCGCGGCTACATCAAGCGCATCCCGGTGGACAGCTACCGGGCCCAGCACCGCGGCGGCCGTGGGGTGGTCGGGGCCAAGCGCTCCACCGAACAGGACTACGCCGAGCACTCCACGACGGCCTCGACCCACAGCGACATGCTCTTCTTCACCAACCGGGGGAGGGTCTTCCGGCTGCGAACCCATGAGATCCCGGACGTCAAGCGCCAGGCCAAGGGACTCCCGGTCATCAACCTCATCGAGATCGACCAGGGAGAGCGGATCACCGCCCTGATCGCGGTCGACGGCTTCTCCGACGAGCAGTACCTGGTGATGGCGACCCGGCTGGGCCAGATCAAGAAGACCCCGTCAGCCGCCTACTCCGCGGTGCGGCGCAATGGGCTGATCGCCATCAACCTCCAGGAGGGCGACGAGCTGGACTGGGTGAGGATCTCGACGGGCGGTGATGAGCTGCTCGTGGTCACCCGCCAGGGCAAGGGCGCCCGGTTCTCGGAGAAGGAGGTCCGCCCGACGGGGCGAGACACCATGGGCGTGGGGGCGATCCGGCTGCGAGCCGGGGACGAGGTGGCAGGGTTCGACATCGTGAATCCTCGGGGCCACGTCCTGGTGGTCACCCAGCTGGGCTTCGGCAAGCTGACCCCGATGGAGGATTACCCGGTCAAGAGCCGCAACATCCAGGGGGTCTACACGGTCGACCAGAACGCCATCCCCAAGATCGGCGAGATCGTGGGGATGCGAGTGGTCGAGGACCTCTCCGAGGAGCTGATGGTCGTCTCGACCAAGGGCCAGGTGATCCGGATCCCGCTCGCGCAGGTCCGGGTGTCAGGCCGTCAGACCCGGGGCGTGATCATCATGCGGCTCGCCGAAGGAGACCGCGTCGGCTCGATGGCCGGCGTGGGCCGGGCCGACGTGCTGGAGGCGGACTGAAGGGGGCCGCAGCCCCCCTCGCGTCAGGCCTCGGCCTTGCCGATCTTGAAGATCTTGGTCCCGCAGGTGGGGCAGGTGCCGGTCGTGGCCGGTTTGCCGTTCTTCATCGTGATCGCCTGCGCGTCCTTGATCTCAGTCTGCTTCTTGCACTTGAGACAGTAGCCGGAGACTGCCATCGGTTCCTCTCCTGGATCGGGCTGATCGGGCCGGGTCCGCCCGGCGACTTGCCCGGGATTGTAAGCACACTCCGCCCGATCAGGTTGAATTCAGCTGAATTCGGACGGTGGCGCGCCGAACACGGCGAAGCGGTGTAACAGCGCGATCAAGCCGACCAGGGACCGTGGGGCTCCGGAGCCCTCCCCGGAGGCACCCTGAATTGGGGGTGCCGAGGCGCGTAACCGCGGGGGCCTGGGCGACGTATACATTGCATGACCCTCCACACCGCCAGCTTCCCCACCGAGCCCCGGGTTGCCGCCGGTTACGGGACGGCGAGCCGCCGAGCCATCGTGCTGGCGGTGAGCCTCATCGCCGTGCTGGGAGCGCTCGTCGTGTGGGGGCTGTCCGCCCTCGTCGGCTAAGCAAGCCCCACGCCGCAGGCGGCGCGGGGACGCCCCTCTACGCAAAGAGGCCGCGCCGCCCTGACGGCGACGCGGCCTCTCCTCGCGAAACGGGCTCCTAGCTCTCGCCGCCCATCATCGCGATCGATCCGTTGAAGGTGGCCCCATCCTCGACGTGGAGCTTACCCACCCGGATGCTCCCCTGGAGGTACCCGGAACCGGCAAGGCGGAGCCGCTGCTGAGCGGTGACCTCGCCCTCGACCCGGCCGCGGATGCTCAGGTTGCGGCACTCGAGCCGGGCCTTGACGACGGCAGAGGCTTCGACGGTCACGTCGCCGGTGGTGATCACCTCACCGTCGATGCTGCCGAACACGACCAGGTCGCTGCGAATGATCAACTTCCCCTCGAGGCGGTCATCGGCGCCGAGGGTGACCGTGCCACCGCTAGAGTTCTCGCCGGTACGCTTTCCGTCCGGTTTGGATGTCACCACTGACTCTTTCGCCTCCGGGGTTGCGTTGATCTTGTCTGCGGTCTGGTCCATGTCTGAATCCTTCCCCTACGCCAACGGACAGGCTCGTCAGTCTACCGCTCCGGTACCCCCTTACCCCCCCGATCGGGAGTGGCCGTCGGCGACTCGTTACGCTCGCCACCTCGAGGCCTACTACGACGCCGTCAACCACGCCTACGACGACTGGTCCTCGGGCATCCACCGCCGGCTGGGCGCCCGCCTGGTCGAGATCGCCTCGCCTCTTCCCGGCGAGCGCCTGCTCGACGTCGGCTGCGGCACCGGCCTGGTCACCCAGATGGCGGCCGAGCGGGTGGGCACCTCGGGCGAGGTTTTCGGAGTGGACATCGCCAAACGCCTCCTGGAGGTCGCCCAGCTGCGCGCCTCCCCCCATGTGCGCTTCTTCCACGTCCCCGCCGAGGCGCTGGTCTTCAGCGACTGCACGTTCGACGTGGTCACCATCGGCGACGCCCTCCCCTACCTCTCCGACCCGCGACGCGCCCTCGAGGAGGCGCATCGGGTGCTCCGGCGCGGCTCTCGGATCGCCGTCTCCGTGATCGACCGTGCCCTGACGACGCCCGCCCAGGAGGTGTTCTACGAGCGGCTCCTGGCCCTGGAGCTTCGGCACCCCGTGGTGGTCCCCCGCCCCCCCGGCGACCGGAACCGGTTGGGCGAGCCTGAGGTGCTCGCCCGCCTGCTCGCGTCCGCCGGCTTCACCGACGTCGTGACCACGATCATGGTGACCGGGGGGAGAGCGGCGACGGCACGGGAGTGGACCGACCTGATGATGGGGGCGGGACCCTCGTCCCACGCGCTGCTCTCCGTCCTGGGGCCGTCGGTCCGGGCGGACTTCGAATCCGACCTCACCGAACGGATGGAACAGCTCGGAGAGGACGAGGCCTTCCGCTACCACCATCCGTTCACCTTGGCGGAGGCCATCCGCCCCTGAGGAGTGGACGGCGCCGACACCGGTCAGCCCTCCCGAAGGCCGCCCCGAGGCCGCCCCGCAGCCGCACCGGAAGGCGAAGGCGGGGTGGCGGGCTCTGGGCGCCACGGCGCGGTCACGATGGCGCGACGGCTCTCGGCCGATCGCGAAGGCAGCCGTACCATCCGCCCCAATGACCGGCCGGGTGGCGCAAGCAGGGCGTACCTCGTGGCGGTCGCTGGCGGCGTGCGCGGAGCGACTGGCTCGGATGCCTCGCTTTGAACGCCTTGCACGCGTGGCGATCGCAGCGGCCGTGGCGGCCTGCGTCGCCCTGGTCGCCGTCAACTTCGTCCTCGCCCCGCTCACCGGCCACTTTACGGGCTGGTTCGAGGACTTCGGCCCCATCCTGGCCGCGGGTCGCGCCGCCAATGCCGGCGCCGATCCTTACGCGGGATTCATCGCCAACGCGCCGACGTCGCTCGTCACCAACCTCGGTTTCGATTACATGCCCCTGGTCGCCGTGCTGGCCAGGCCACTGGCGGCCCTGCCGTACGCCGTGGCACAGACGATCTGGCTCTGGTGCATCCTGGCCGCCAACGTCGCGGGGGCGATCATCGTCGCCCGCGAAACCCTGCCGGCCACGTGGCCGCGGACGAGCATCGGATTCGCCGCCGCGATCGTCTTCGCGCCCATGGTCTACAACGTCTGGCACGGGCAGATGAATGCGTTCGTCTTCCTCAGCCTGGCCATAGCGCTGCGCTCATGGCTGAGGGGGGACCAGGTGGGGTGCGGTCTGGCTCTGGGTCTCGGTGGGGTCGCCAAGGTCGCCCCGGCGGCACTCCTGCTGCTGCTCCTGCGCCGTCGCTGGTGGCCTGGGTTCCTGGCCGGCGCCGGCACGCTGGTGGGGTCCCTCGTGGCGGGCGGCGTGCTGCTCGGCTTTGATCGGGTCCGGGAATGGCTCACCAGTGTCCTTCCCGTCCTGAGCCGCGCCGACGGCTGGTACTTCAACGAGAGCCTGGGGGCCCTGATCAGCCGGACGGCGGGGCACAACGTCTTCCGGCTCGATCCCCCAGACCCCGCCCTGCAGCTCGCCGTGACCGTCGCGTCCGCGGGCTGCCTCATCGCTGCCGTCTGGGCGGTTCGAAGCGGAACCGCGTCCACCGAGCGGCGCCAGATCGAATTCGGAGCCGCGGTGACCGCCATGGTGCTGGCGGGCTCGATCGCGTGGTGGGACGATTACTCGAGCCTGCTGATCCCGCTGCTCGCCATCGCCGGGCTGGTCGCCCGCAGAGAGGCCTCCCGGCCCCTCATCTTCGCCGGCGTCGCCGTCTTCCTGGTCGCCGGCGTCGCCGCCCCGGCATTCCTGGGGTCGGGTGGCACCGGCTGGGTTCCCAGCACCTTCGGCACGGCCTGGTGGCTACCCGCCCTGCAGTTGGACTCCCTCCCCGCATGGACGGCGCTCGCCCTGCTGGTCGCGCTCCTCGTGACCCTCGCACGGGGAGGCGCCTGGTCTGGGCCGCGGGCCGGTCACGAAGGCGCGACGGGCTCCTAGCCGAAGTGGTGGTGGCCGTACCATCGCGCCCGTGATCACGCGTGTGGCGGCGACACGCGCCGTCCAATTTCACCAGCGCTCCCCACGGCTGCGGCGCATCCGCCTCCTCCTGCTCCTGGCGGCGGCCGCCATCTCCGCGGTGGCCGTCTCGTCCTTCGTGATCGGCCCGCTGACGGGGCACTTCGCTGGAACGTTCGAGGACTTCGCGGCGTACCTGGGAGCGGCTCGGTCGATGGCCGCCGGCGGCTCGCCCTACGCGGCCTTCAGCTCTGTCCCCGTGACCGAGACGGGCTTCGTGTACCCGCCCTTCGGCGCGCTTCTGGTCCACCCGCTGGCGCTGCTCAGCACCCGGGCGGCGATGGTCGTCTGGCTGTGGCTCACCCTCGCCTGCGCCGTCACCGGTGCCATCGTGGTCGCCCGCACCGCCCTGCCGAAGTCGTGGCCGAGAGTCGAGCTGGCGATCCTGGCAGCCGTGGCGTTCGCCCCGGCCACCTACAACTACTGGCACGGACAGATCAATCCGGCGATCTTCCTCCTGCTCGCGATCTCGTACTGGGCCTACGTCCGCGATCGCCAGGTGACCGCCGGCATCCTCCTCGGTCTGGCCGCCGGGATCAAGATCGCCCCGGTCGTCTTCCTGATCGTGCTGATCCGGCGCCGCTGGTGGCGCGGAACCGCTGCGATGGTGTCGACCGGCGTGGTCACCCTGATCCTGGGAACCGTCGCCGTGGGGGGCGCGGCGACGATCACCTTCGTGACCAAGGTCTTGCCCGGCCTCAACCGCGCCACGGGGTGGATCTACGACCAGTCACTGGGCGGAGCCATCAGCCGCGTGGCGCGCCAATCGATCCTGGTGGTGCAGCCGACCTCCTGGCCGGTTCAGGTCGCCAACGTGGTGGCCGGACTGCTCGTCCTGGGGCTTGCGGCCTGGGTCATCCGGCCGGAGTGGCGGTGTCGCGAGGAGAGGGGGGCGGAATTCGGGCTGGCGATCACTGCGATGCTGCTGGCCGGCGGCATCGCCTGGTACCCGCATTTCGTGCACCTCATCATCCCGTTCTTCTGCGTGCTCGGCCTGGTCGCCACGGGGGGATGGCGCGCGGAGCGGTCGACCGCCCTCGCCGCTCTGGGGGTGCTGATCGTCTTCGGGCTCGTCGCCCCCCTGGCGATCTCCGACCTCAGCATGAACGGGATCGTGGCGGTCAGCCGGACACCGGCCTGGTGGCCCTTCCTCCAGCTCTGCTCGCTCCCCTGCTTCAGCGCCCTGTGGCTGGCGATCGCCCTGGCCCGGAGGCTGCGGCCGGGCGCCGCGCCAGCCGATTCACCCGCTCGTGACGACGCGCCGGCCGTGGGGGCGACCGCGTAGGCGGCTCACGCGGACGGTGCGGCGTGCTCCTTCTGGTGCGCCTCGATGAGGTGCTGGGCCACCTGAGCCGGGACCTCCTCGTAATGGGAGAGCTCGGTGGCATAGCGACCCCGGCCCTGGGTGAGAGCGCGGAGATCGATGGGGAAGGTGAACATCTCCGCCTGGGGGACCTGGGCGGTCACCTCGGAGCGGCCGTCGCCGAGCGGGTTCATCCCGGCGACCCGCCCGCGCCGGGCGTTGAAGAGACCGATGATGTCGCCGGTGAAGCGCTCGGGGACCACGACCTTGACGATCACGATCGGCTCGAGCAGCACCGGGGATGCCTTCTGCACCGCCTCGCGCATCGCCATCGAACCCGCGATCTGGAAGGCGATGTCCTTGCCGTCGACGGGGTGGGTGGAGCCGTCGACCAGCCGGACCCGGACGTCGACGATGGGGTTGCCGCTCATCGCCCCCTGCTCGACGGTGTGCCGGACTCCCTTCTCGACCGAGGGCCGGAACTGCTGGGGGATGGAGCCGCCGAAGATCTTGTCCTGCCACTCGAAGCCGCCGCCGCGCGGCAGGGGCTCGATCTCGATGGTGCAGTCGCCGAAGAGGCCCGCCCCGCCTGACTGCTTCTTGTAGCGGTGCTGCACCCGTGCCGTGCCGTTGATGGTCTCCCGGTAGGGGATGCGCGGTGCGTGAATGGTCGCGTCCACGCTGTACTTGCGCTTCATCTTCTCGAGCACCACGTCCAGGTGGACGTCGCCGAGGCCGTGGGCGATGACCTCCTGGGTCACCGGATCGCGGTCGATGGAGAAGGTGGGGTCCTCCTCGGAGAGGCGCGCCATCGACTGCATGATCTTGTCGTCGTCGCCCTTGGTCTTGGCGCTGATCGCCCCCGAATAAGCGGCGGTGGGCAGCGTGATCGCGGGAAGCACGACGGGCGAGGCGCGATCGCAGAGGGTGTCCCCGGTGGCGGTGGCCTGGAGCTTGGTCAGCACCGCGATCTCACCGGCACCGACCTCCCCCGCGGGCACCACCTGCTTGCCCATCGGACGGCCGAGCTGGGCAAAGCGCTCCTCGCTCTTGCGGCTCGCGTTGTAGGGGTGGGTCTCGCCGCGGAGGGTGCCGCGCAGGATCCGGACGTAGCTGAGCTTGCCGAAGTTGTCCACGGCGGTCCGGAAGACCTGGGCGACCAGGGGGCCCGCCGGGTCACAGCGGATCTCGACCTCCTTGCCGGCGGCGTCGGTGCCGCGGCGCACCCGCTCCTTGGGCGAGGGGAGGAAGCGGACGATGCTGTCCAAAACCAGCGCCGCGCCGCGGGCGCCGATCGCCGCCGCGCAGATGACCGGCACCAGCGTGCCGGTGGCGGCACCACGGTGGACGGCGTCGCGAACCTCGTCGGAGGAGAGCTCGGTGCCCTCCAGGTACTTCTCGATGAGCGAGTCGTCGGTCTCAGCGGCCGCGTCCATGAGGGCGCTCCGGGCCCGATCGATCTCACCGCTCATGGCGGCGGGCATCTCGGTGGCGACGGCACCGCCGTCAGTGCCGAAACGGTGGGCGCTGCCGTCGACCAGGTCCACGTAGCCCTGCAGCGATTCCGCCGCCCCGATGGGGACGACGACGGCGATCAGCTTCCGCCCGAAGGCCTCGCGAAGCGCGTTGACGGTGGCCTCGTACGCCGCGTTCTCCCGATCCATCCGGTTGACCACGATGAGGCAGGGGAGACCGGCCGCCGTGATCATCTCCCAGGCCAGCTCGGCCCCGACGGGAACCGAGCCGTTGGCGCTCACCACCAGGACGGCCGCGTCGGCGCCGGCCAGGGCGCTGGCGACCTCGCCGGCGAAGTCCTGGAAGCCGGGTGCATCGATGAGGGTGACCTGGGTGTCCTTCCAGTCGCAGTGGGCGACGGCGGAGCTGATGGAGATGGAGCGGCGCTGCTCCTCGGGCTCGAAGTCGAGGATGGAGGTGCCCTGGTCGGTGGAGCCCAACCGGGGGGTCGCCCCCGCCGTGTGCAGAAGCGCCTCGCACAGGGTGGTCTTGCCGTCGTGGCTGTGGCCGACGACGGCCACCGTGCGAATGCGATCCGGTGCTGGCGTGGGCATGGTGTGACGACCTCCTCGGAGACGTCGGCCCCTCTGGGGCGGCGGTGGCAGCCAATGGTATTGCGGGGCGTCACGACTCCGTCCGCTCCCGGGAGCGGGACGTGCGGAGGAGCCGTCACAGCCGGACGGTCCAAGGGCAGACTCCCCGGTGATGATCGGCCTCCGCCTCGCCGCCCTCGCCCTCCTCCTGACCGCCTGTGGCGGCGAGGTGGCGATGGCCACCCCGACACCCCACTGCCGGCCGGCGCCCTCCCTCGCACCCCCGTCCGCCGCGGCGGCACCGGTGTCGGCCACGGCGGACCAGGCCCAGGTCGACCCCGGGGGCACGGTGACCTTCACGGAGACCGCCGCCGGCCCCGCGACGGTCCAGGTCGACTGCGCCCAGCCGCTCCAGGTCGTCGTCACCGACGGCACCGGGCTGAGCGTCTACGGCGGCTATTCGCCGCCGGCGCCCGCCAGCGCCTGCGAGGAGGTCGACCTGGCGGCCGGGGCCGCGGAGACCTACCAGGTGACCTGGCCGGTCGAATCCTCGATCCCGGGCGGGACCTACACCGCCACCCTGATCCTCGGCGACGCGCCCGAGCTCACCCTGACCCTGGCCGTCGGGACCCTGCCCGGCGAGTGCTGATGGGTGCGGAGCCCGGCTCGGGCTCGCCGACCACGACCAGGCTGTCGCAGAGAGGGCTGCCCGGGTAACGGGTCCAGCCGTCGAAGGTGTGGGTCACCCGCATCCCGGCCCGGGCGAAGGCGACCGGGATCTCCTCGAAGCGCAGCAGCCGGCTGGTGGTCTGCTGAACGGCGACGCCGCCGTCCGGGAAGATCGCGACCTCGCGGAGGACGAAGAGGTTGCGGGCACGGTCGTAGACGCTGTCGCTGAGCAGGAGCTGGCGGCGCTTCCCGAGCAGAGAGCCGTCGGCGACCTCCCAGGCCGAGAGCCGCCCCGGCAGCTGGTCGGGCCGCAGCCGGAACTCGGCGATCAGCCGGCCACCGGGTCGGAGCGAGGCGGCGAGCCGGCGCAGCGCGGCGGCCTGCCGGGGCGCGGTGAGGTTCTCCAGGACGTAGTAGATGAGGAGGACCGCGTCGTAGCGCGGCTCGAGCGGCAGGGTGCGGACGTCCCCCACCTCGAAGTGGGTGAGACGCGCCACCCCGCTGGCCCGGGCCTCCTTGCGCGCATGCCGGATGACGGCGGGCCCGACGTCCACGCCGTCGACCCGGTAGCCGAGCCGGGCCAGCCCCACCGCGTACAGGCCGGGCCCGCAGCCGGCATCCAGGACGTGGGCCGGCGGCTCGGGGAGGAGCTGGCGAAGGCGGGTGACGTGCCGCTCGATCAATGTGCGGCGCCGGCTGGCCCCGTCGTGGGCCTGGTCGAGGTGCTCGGCGAGGAGTCGCCGGCTGAACGCCGGATCCGACCAGTCCAGCTCGGCGGCGGGGTCGAACGGGCGGGGCCAGGCGGGAAATCGGGAGAGACGGCGGACCAGTGCCACGGGTGGGGTCATTCTGTGCCGTGGGATGGTTGGCTCGGCCGGCAGGGTGCTGAAGAGCACCCTGCTAGTCTCGTGGCCGTGAGCGTGACCCCGACGCCCTTGGCCGCCACCATCGCCTTCGTCATCGCGTACGCGGTGGGTGCGCTGCCCGTCGCCTGGCTCCTGGTCCGCCGGGAGAAGGGGATCGACCTGCGCCTCTTCGGGGGTACCGGGGCGATCGACACCCTCCGGGCGGCGGGACCCTCCACCGCGCTCCTGGCGGGCCTCATCGAGCTGCTCAAGGGCGGCGTCGTGGGCCTCACTGCCTACCTCCTCAGCCACCATACCGACTGGTTCGCCGCGAGCGCCATAGCCGGGTGCGTGGTGGGAGACGCGTTCCCGGTCGGCTTCCGGCGCGGCGGACGTGGGCTGGTGCCGCTGATCTCGGGGCTGGCGCTCTCGCTTCCCCTCGCCGGTCTCCTCTGCGCCGTCATCGCCGTCCCGGTGGCGATCTCCACCCGGATGCGCGGAAGCGTCTACGACCTCGCGGTGACCATCGCCGTCCCCCTCGGCCTGCTGCTCGGGAGCTTCGATTGGCGTACTCTCCCGGCTGCCGTCGTGATCGTCCTCGCGCTGGTGGTCCGCTCCCGGCTGCGGCGCGGCGCCCGGGCCCGCTCCGCCCTGGCCGGTCGCGCCGGTGCGACCATCCTCGATCTACCCCCAGCACCCAGACAGGAGTCCTGAATGCACGCCGTCGCCAGCATCGACAGCCTCTTCCAGGGGTGGGTCGTGACCTACGGGCTCCTGGCCATCCTCCTCCTCATGACCGTGCAGTGCATCGGGGTCCCCTTCCCCAGCGAGGTGATCATGCCGGTGGCCGGTTACCTCGCCTCCACGGGGCGGCTCAACCTGGTGGCAGTGATCGTGGTGGGCATCGTGGGCAACGTGGTGGGGTCGCTCATCGCGTACGGGCTGGCGGCCTGGCTCGGCGAGCCGGTGCTGCTCGGCCCGGGGCGGTACATTGGGATCCGCGCCCACCACGTGGAGATCGCCGACCGATGGTTCCGCCGCCATGGCACCGGCGCCGTCTTCTGGGGCCGCTTCCTCCCGGTGATCCGCACCTATATCTCCTTCCCAGCCGGGCTGGCCAGGATCCAGATCGCGGGCTTCACCGCGATGACCTTCCTCGGCACCGTGCCCTGGACCGTGGCCCTGGCCGTCGCCGGCTACGAGGGCGGGAAGAACTGGAATCGCATCTCGGGCCCGATCGGCGACGCCGGGATCGTGCTGGCCGTGGCGCTGGTGGCGGTGGTCGTCGTCTGGTGGGTCCGGGGCCGGGGGCGCTCGGCGACCACAGCCTCCGATCCCGCCCGCGCCGCGTCAGCGGACCAGAGCACGGATGACTGACCAGTGATCGGGCTCATCGACATCGGCGGGACCAAGTGCCTGGTGAGCGTCACGGGCGAGCGCGGGCTGCCGGGGACGCCGATCGTGCGGCCCACCCCGACCGGCGGGGACCCGGGGGGCTTCCTCTCGGAGATGCTCGACAGCGTCCGCGGCGGAGGCGGGCTGGAGGCCATCGCGGTGGCGACGCCCGGTCCCTTTGATCGCGAGCGGGCGACGCTCCTCAACCCGCCCGGTCTGTCGGAGGCATGGCACGGCCTGGACCTCCGGGCGACCCTAGGCAGGCACTTCGGCTGCCCCGTGTTCGCCGAGAACGACGCCAACTGCGCCGCCCTCGCCGAGGCACGCTTCGGCGCCGGGCGGGGCTTCCCCACCGTCGCCTACTACACCGTGAGCACCGGGATCGGTGGTGGCGTGGTGCGCGATGGCGAGCTGGTGATCGCCCGCCACGACACGGAGGCGGGCCACCAGGTGCTCTGGCCCGCGCACCTGGGCGGCCCGGAGTGCCACTGCGGCGGCCACGGCTGCCTGGAGACCCTCGCCAGCGGCAACGCCATCCGCAAGCGCTTCGGCGTGGCACCGGAGGAGCTGGACGATCCGTCGGCCTGGGCCGAGATCGGCCGCTGGCTGGGATTGGCGGTGGTCAACACGGTGGCCCTGCTCGACTGCGACGTCGTGGTCTTCGGAGGCGGGGTCGTCAAGGCCTGGGGGAGATTCGAGCAGGAGCTGCGGCGGACCGTCGGAGAGAGCCTCTTTCTCCAGCCTCCGCCGGAGATCCGGCGGGCCGAGCTGGGCGACGACCGGAACGTCTGGGGTGCAGTGACCCTCGTCCGAGGTTTGGCGCCGCCCACAACGCTGGTACAGTGACGGGGTGTCCAAACGAGTGAGCACGGTCAGCATCGATGACGTCATCGCCTCCATCGAGACGGCTCGAGACAAGGTGATGGCCGACGAGGTCAAGTCCCTGGTCAAGCTGGGGCTCCCCAAGAGCGTCGCCTACAAGATGGTGGCCGAGCGATACCGCCAGCGCAGCGAGGCCGACGAGGGTGAAGAGGCCGCGGGTACCCCGTGGCCTGATATGTCCTGATAGCGGGCACGCGGCACCCTTTCGAGCTGGCCCCGTCAGGATCCCGCCGGCGGCCTTTGGCCGCGTGGGGAGCGCGCTGCGGGCCGGCTGTCGGCATACTGTCGGTGACGATGGCGTACCTCCCCAACGGAGCCGATGAGCGCCGGCAGATGCTGGAGGCGATCGGTGCCGCGAGCGTGGAGGAGCTGTTCGCGACGGTCCCGGAGCCGCTGCGCCACCCCCAGCTGACTCTCCCGGAGCCGCTCGCCGAGCAGGACCTGGTCGCCGAGCTGGAGCGCCTGGCGGCCCGCAACCACCCCCTCGGATCACTGGACTCGTTCCTCGGGGCCGGCGTCTACCGCCGCTACGTCCCGGCCATTGTCCGGGCCGCCATCGCACGCCCCGAGTTCTACACGGCCTACACCCCCTACCAGGCCGAGGCATCCCAGGGCACGCTCCAGACGATCTTCGAGTTCCAGTCGATGATCTGCGAGCTCACGGGCCTGGACGTGGCCAACGCCTCCCTCTACGACGGCGCCACCGCGGCCGCCGAGGGCGTGATGATGGCCGTGGCCCAGACCGGGCGGCACCGGGTGCTCGTGGCCGCCGACCTCCACCCCGAGACACTCACCGTGATCCGCACCTACGGGCGGGGGCGAGGGGTCGAGGTGGTGACCACCGCCGACGTGGGCGCGACGGTGGGAGCCGGCGATGCCTGCGCGGTCGTCGCCCTGCCGGGGTTCCTCGGGACGGTGGCGGAGATCGCCCCGGTGGCCCAGGCCGCCAGGGCGGTCGGAGCCATCTCGATCTGCTGCGCCGACCCGATCGCCTGCGCCCTGCTCACCCCGCCGGGAGACCTCGGTTTCGACATCACCGTCGGGGACGGCCAGCCGCTCGGCATCCCACCGTCCTTCGGCGGGCCCCACCTCGGCTTCATGGCGGTGCGGCAGGAGCTGATGCGGCGCATGCCGGGGCGTCTGGTCGGCCTCACCCACGACCACGACGGCCGGCGTGCCTACGCGCTGACGTTGCAGGCACGTGAGCAGCACATCCGCCGCGAGAAGGCCACCTCCAACATCTGCACAAACCACGCCCTGACCGCCCTGGCGGCGACCGTCTACATGGCCAGGATGGGGGGAGCCGGGATGCGCCGGGTGGCCGAGATCAGCGTCCAGCGCGCCCATGCCCTGGCCGCCCGGCTCACCGTGCTGGACGGCTTCGAGCTGGCAGAGCCGGCGCACCCCTACCTGTGGGAGTTCGCGCTCCGAGTCCCCGGCGACGCCGAGGACTTCGCCAGGGCGATGCGCCACCAGGGGATCGTCGCCGGCCTGCCGCTCGGGCGATTCGACCCGGACCGCCGCGAGCAGCTCCTGGTCTGCTGCACCGAGACCAGCCCCCCCACCTCCCTGGACCGGTACGTCGAGGCGGCGTCCCGCTTCGCAGGTCCGGTCACGGTGAGCCCATGAGCGAGGCCGTGGAACCGGGCGTGGAGATGAGACAGGTGCCGGCGCCCGAGTGGGCGGGCGCGGAGCCACTCGTCTTCGAGCTGGGCGGCGACCTGGAGATGGGCCCGCGGGAGGTCGATGCCGGTGTCCCGGACCGGCCCCTGGGCGAGCTCCTGCCCGGAGTTGCGCTCCGCGCCGCCCCGGCAGCCCTCCCGGCGGTCCCCGAGCCGGTGCTCGCCCGCCACCTGGGCCGTCTCGCCCGCCGCAACCACAACCTGCACCAGGGGATCTACCCGCTGGGCAGCTGCACCATGAAGTACAACCCGGTGGTCGACGAGGAGCTGGCGAGGCTGGCCGGTTTCGCGGACATCCACCCCTACCAGGATGCCGGCGACGTCCAGGGCGCGCTGCAGCTGATGTGGGAGCTGGAGAGGCTCCTCTGTGAGATCACCGGGATGGCCCGGATCTCCCTCCAGCCGGCCGCCGGAGCCCACGGCGAGTGGACCGGGTTGCGGATGATCCAGGCGTATCACGCCGCGCATGGCGACACGCACCGGACCCGGGTGCTCATCCCCAACTCCGCGCACGGGACAAATCCGGCCTCGGCGGCGCTGGCGGGCCTCGAGGTGGTGACCATCCAGAGCAACGCCGATGGCACCGTGGATGTCGCCGACGTCGCCCGGCATCTGGACAGCTCGGTCGCGGCGATCATGATGACCAACCCCAACACCCTCGGCGTCTTCGAGAAGGACATCCTGGAGATCGCCCGCATCGCTCACGAGGCGGGCGCGCTGCTGTACTACGACGGCGCCAATCTCAACGCCCTGGTCGGGCTTGCCCGCCCCGGTGACATGGGCTTCGACGTCGTCCACCTCAACCTGCACAAGACCTTCTCGACGCCTCATGGCGGGGGCGGGCCGGGTAGCGGCCCGGTCGGGGTGGCGGAGGCACTCGCCGCCTTCCTGCCGACGCCCACGGTGGAGAGGGATGGCGACCGCTTCCTGCTGGACCACGACCGCCCTCAGTCCATCGGCAAGGTGCGGTCCTACTACGGCAACTTCGGGATGCTGGTGCGCGCCTACGCCTACATCCGGACCTACGGCTCCTCCATCTCAGCGGTGGCCGAGAATGCCGTCCTCAACGCCCGCTATCTCCAGTCGCGGCTGCGCGGGATCTTCCCGATGGCCGTGACCTCCGACTCCATGCACGAATTCGTTGCCACCACCAGGGGGAGCCGGGTGGCGGGACTCCGCGCCCTGGACGTGGCCAAGCGGTTGCTCGACTACGGGGTGTACGCGCCCACCGCGTACTTCCCCACCACGGTCCCCGAAGCGCTCATGTTCGAGCCGACGGAAACGGAGTCGAAGCAGAGCCTCGACCTCCTCGCCGACGTCTGCGCCGCCGTCTTCGCCGAAGCCGAGAGAGACCTCGATCACGTCCGCTCCGCTCCCCATGAGACGCCGGTCAGCCGTGTCGACGAGGTGGAGGCAGCGCGGAGGCCGGTGCTGCGCTGGCGACCGGCGGAATGACCGCCCAGCGCGACGAGCTGCACCGGCTGCTCGCCGAGCGCGCCTTCCGCTGGGGGGACTTCGTCCTCGCGAGCGGGCGAAGGAGCGACTACTTTTTCGACGGCAAGCAGGTGACCCTGGACGGCCGCGGTCTCTTCCTGGCAGCCTCACTGATGCTGGCTCGCTGCCGCCAGCTGGCTGTCACCGCGGTGGCCGGGGACGACGGGGTGGGCCCCCTGCTGGGAGCGATCGCGGCACTGAGCGCGGCCGGCTCCGATCCGCCGCTCCGCGCCTTCATGATCCGCAAGGGGGAGAAGTCGCACGGCACCGCGGCCAAGATCGCAGGGCCGGCGCCGGTGCCGGGCGAGCGCGTGGCTCTCATCGAGGATGTCGTCACCACCGGCGGATCCGCGTTCCGCGCCCTGGAGGTGCTCGAGCCCACCGGGGTGCGGGTCGCAGAGGTCGTCGTCCTGGTCGACCGCGAGGAGGGCGCGGAGGCCGCCCTGCGCGAGCGGTCCCTGCCCCTGCACGCACTCTTCCGGCGCGGCGAGTTCAGCACTCACAGCTGAGACGCCGCTGAGAAAGGCGGGACACGACCGCTTCGTGGCCAGGGTTTCAGCGCTCTCTCAGGGAGCTGCCGGCTGACCGGTGCCAGCATGGGTCCACGTTCAGATGAAAAGGAGACCCGGCCCAATGAAGCTGCACCACCCCGTCCGCATCGGCGTCGCCGCCTTCGCGGTCACCGCCGCCCTCGCCGCCGCGAGCGTCCTGCCGGCCATGGCCGCGTCCAGTCCCTCTCCGAGCGCCTCCCCCGGCGCGTGCTCCGGCAGCACGGCCGCCCGGCTGGCGTGCATCGACCAGCGCGCCTCCCAGGCGGTGTCGGCGCGCGAGACAGCGCTCCAGAAGATGACCGCGGACGTCAACAACAGCGCCGACATCACCTCGAGCGACAAGGCGACCCTGCTGGGCCAGATCTCGGCTGACGAGAGCAGCCTCCAGACGCTCCTCGGCACCATCCACGCCGACACCACGGTGGCAAAGGCGCTCGCCGACACCGGGACGATCGTCACGGGTTACCGGGTCTTCCTGCTCGAGCAGCCCAAGGTGCCCCTGGTGCTCGCCGCCGACACCGAGACGACTGTCGAGTCCAACCTCCAGTCGAAGCTGCCCTCCATCCAGACGGCGATCAACAACAGCAGCGTCTCGGCCGCCCAGAAGGCGGCGGCGCAGACCGCGTTCAACGACTGCACCACCCAGCTGGCGGCCGCACAGTCGGCATCGTCGGGCATCGTCTCCGACGTGATCAACCTTCTCCCCTCCGGCTACCCTGGCAACCAGCCAACGCTGGTGTCGGCCCGCGATTCAGCACAGACGGCCCGGTCGGACCTGGGCAAGTGCAGGACCGACGTCCAGACCATCCGCACCGATCTCACGAGCTAGACGCAACTCGGTCCCGCGAGGCGGGTAGAGGAGAGCCCTGCTCCTCCGCCGGTCGCGCGTCTCCACCGCGAGGGCCCGAGGCCGCCAGCCAAATGTCTACCATCGCCATGTGTTGCGGCAGCTGCCGGTCGCCCTCCTCGCCCTCGCGATGACCGCGTGCGCGGGGACGATCCCGCACTCCTCGGCGACACCCGCCCCCTCGCACCCGTCGACGCCGTCAACGGTGGGGACGGCGTCCCCCAGCTCCGCCCCGGACACGGAACAGGTGACGGTGGCGGCCTCGGGAGTGGGGGCGTACGACCTCCAGGCGTACCCGGTGGCGGTGCTGCACAATCAGGCCTCCGCACACATCGCCACCGGGGTCGTGGTCGGCTTCACGGTCCACTTCCCGGGCGGGACATACTCCCTCACCGCGGAGCCGGTGTCGCTGGCGCCGGGGGAGACCCTGGCGGTCACCGCCCTCTGCACCGACTCGTGCGCCAGGGCCACCAGCACCGACGTCTCCAGGACTGTCGGAGGCTGGGAGGCCGGAGATCGCGCCGTCATGACCGCGACCTCGGCGACGTACGCGTGCGGCTCGCCCTGTGCTGGAACGACCGGATACGAGGGGGACGTCTCTGCAACCGTGAGCGGGAAGGTCCCGTCCGGGACGGTGCTGAGCCTGTCCGCAGCCTGCGAGGACAGTGCCGGGGCCATCGTCGGCGGGGGGCTCACGGAAACCGTCTGGCCGGGAGGGGCCTCGGCGGTCAGCTCGGTGCCGGTCCTGGTGAGTGCCACGCCGGCGTCGTGCCAGCTCTACGCGACGGAACTCAGCTGAGGCCGGCCACCGGCGGCGTCAGGCCAGCGAGCAGACCGGCCAGGCCGAGGAGTCCCCGGAGGCGAACATGCTCGCCGCGATCTCCGACTGCTGAACCGGATCCCAGATGCTCGTGCCGCCGTGAGCCATGAAGGTGGACATGACGAACTGGAAGAGACCGTAGTAGGGGCCGGATGGGTTGTACGAATTGGTGTGGAGATTCGACTCGCACGTGGCGGTCCTGATCATCCAGGCGGGGTCGACCCCGTCGGCCTCAGCCGCCTGGGTGATGATGGCCTCGACCTCGGCGGTGGAGTAGGGGTCAGAGGGGATCTCTGTGCCCTCGACCACCTGAAGGGGCGAGAGCTGTGGGGCAGGGGGCAGGCTGGCGAGCACCGGCGTGGTGATCGCGCCGGTCCCCGCATTCAACGGGTCGCCGAGCGGCAGGATGTGGAAGCGGAGGAGGGAGCCGGCGGAGCCGATCGGCGGCCCCTGGACCTGGACCGTGGAGGGGCCCGAGAACGCCGCCACGGTGAGGGTCAGCACGGCGCTCAGGGGTAGGATGGCAATGCCGACGGCCAGCTCCCCGAGGCGCCGCGGAATCCAGATTCGGACGCGGCGGCGGCTGAGCGCGCGGAGCTGGCGTGCCGGCCAGCGCGCCGCGCCGCGAAGTGGCGGAACCAGGCGCCGCGCCGACCGCAGGAGCGAACCGGCGCGCCGGCTTGCCCACTCTGGAAGGCGCATCGCAGTCCGCATCGAGATGATCTCCCCTGACCGCCCCGACCGTTCCCCTCGTCGCTTCGCTCCACGACTGGTGGAGGACGGCGCAGCTAGGTCTCCGTTCCACCGAGGTTAGGGTGGTGGGCCTCGGACCGGCGGGGCCAACCCCCGCCGTGCAGGACGCGATCGGATCGATCCGTGACCTGGGCACCGTACCACAGCCGTTCGGGCGAGCGCGCGGCCCTCGGCCCCTTCGTGACCGCCCCCGTGCGACTGCTGTCAGACTTCGGACCATGATCGACGACGTGCTCCGGGAGCACCCCGTGGAGCGGCGGACCGTATTCCAGGGCCGGTTGCTCACCGTCCATGACGACACCGTGGAGACCGCCGACGGCAATCTCGCCGGGCGGGAGATCATCGAGCACCCCGGGGCGGTCGCGATCGTGGCCACCGACGCCGACGGCCGCGTCGTGCTGGTGCGCCAGTGGCGTCACGCCGTCGGCAGGGCGCTGTGGGAGATCCCGGCGGGCACCCTGACCCCCGGCGAGGAGCCCGAGGCGGCGGCTCGACGCGAGCTCTCCGAGGAGACCGGATACACGGCGGAGATCTGGGAGCGACTCGCCACGGGCCCGACGGCACCGGGGTACAGCGGGGAGCTGCTCCACCTCTTCGCGGCACGCCGCCTCAGCCCCGGTGAGACGCACACCGACGCGGACGAGCACGTGATCGCCCAGCTCTTCACCGAGGCCGAGGCCGGCCACCTGATCGCCGAGGACGCCGTTGACGTGAAGACGATCGCCGGCCTGGCCCTGGCCGGATTCCAGGTGGCGACGAGCGCCGGCGAGCGGAGCTCGACACCACCATGAGCGACCGAGCCAACGGGGCCGGTGGCTCGGACGATCTGGTCGCCCGCGCGATCAAGGAGCTGATCGACTCGGTCCCCGGCGAGGAGGAGGCACCACCCCCGGAGGCTGAGGCCTCGACCGTGCAACCCTGGGCGGAGACCGCGTCCCCGTCGGCGAGCAACAAGCGGCCCCTGGAGGCGCTGCTCGGCGAGTACGCCGCCCGGGTCGAGGCCACGCCCGGGGCGATGGCTCGCCTCCCCACCGAGGCTCACCCCTCGACGACGTTCTACGACCGCTTTGCCCGCTCGCCGGCACCCGGCGGCGCCGGTCGGCGCCGGCGGAGACGGGTCTCGGGGAGGAAGCGCCGGGGCGGGCCCGGACGCGGCCAGCCGCCCCGCTGATGGCGCGACCGGCGCCTCTCCCACCCGCGACGATGTGCACCCCCGAGGAGCTGCGGCGGCGCGGCCTTCGGGGATGGCGACCATCCGAACCCGCGAGCATCGGGACGCCCCCGGGCCGGGCGACGCGGACGCGGTGATCGCCCGGCTCTCCGATCTGGTCGAACTGCTGTTCCTGCCGCAGAATGGGGGCAACCGTGGTAGCGTCGTTGGCGACGACACATCCCGTTGACCCGAGAAAAGAAGCAGGAAGCGAGATGATGGATGCCGCCTTCCGGGGTTACCTGATCGAGAGATGTCGCCTTCGCGGCATCTCGCTCCACCGCCTTGCGCTGCTTTGCGACCTCAATCAGATCTACTTCTACCAGGCGGTCAACAAGAACAAGGACAACCCTCCTCCGTGGGTGCTCCGCCGGGCCGCGCCTCACCTGGGCGTCAGCTACGTTGAACTGCTGATCGCGTCCGGCTACCTCACCGAGGACGACATCCGGGACCACGCGGCCCGCCGGCCGTCCGGCTCCACCGCATAGCCGGCATCCCGGCGGCTCCCCCCCGGGGTCCCCGACCGCCCCATCCACCCACTGGGGACGCGCGAGCGACAGAATCGCCTCATGAGCTGGGTGCGGGCGATCATCCACCTCGACCTCGACGCCTTCTATGCGTCGGTGGAGCAAGAGCGGCGTCCTGAGCTGCGCGGACGGCCGGTGATCGTCGGCGGTGGGGGGGATGGGCGCACGGCCCGTGCCGTGGTTTCCGCCGCCTCCTACGAGGCGCGCCGCTACGGGGTGCACTCCGCGATGCCGCTGGGCCGAGCGGTGCGCCTCTGCCCCACGGCCGCCGTGCTTCCGGTCGACTTCCCAGCGTACCGGCAGGCGTCGGCCCGGATCTTTGCTCTGGCACGGGCGCTGACCCCCCTCGTCGAACCCCTCTCCCTGGATGAGGCGTACCTGGACGTGACCGCCACCCCGGGCGACCCCGAGGAGATGGCCGCCCGCCTTCGCGACCAGATCCTGGCGGAGACGGGGCTCCAGGCGAGCTTCGGGATCGCCACCTCGAAGACCGTCGCCAAGATCGCCTCCGATCTGCGCAAGCCGCGAGGGTTCGTCGTCGTGCGGCCCGGCGAGGAGGCTGAGTTTCTCCGGCCTCTTCCGCTCCGCACGCTCCCCGGGCTGGGCCCGGCCACGGCTGGCACTCTCGCCGGGCTGGGGCTCCGCACCCTGGGCGAGCTGGCCGGGCATCCGGCGGCGCTGCTCGAGCGACGCCTGGGCAAGGTCGCAGCCCACTCCCTGACCCGTCGTGCGCAGGGGATCGACACCTCACCGGTGACGCCCCCGAGCGCGACGAAGTCGATCTCCCGTGAGGAGACCTACGATCGGGACGTGGTCGACGCCGGCCAGCTCCGGGAGCGCGTCCGCCATCTCTCGGCCGACGTGGGGAGACGGTTGCGCTCCGCGGGGCTCAGCGCACGCACCGTCAGCCTCAAGCTCCGCTACGCTGACTTCACCTCCCTGGTCCGGCAGCGCTCCCTCGATGGGGGAAGCGACAGCGACGCGGCCATCACGTCCGGCGCCATCGCTCTCCTCGCCGCGACTCATCAACCGGAGCGGCCGGTCCGCCTCATCGGAGTCGGCGTCCACAACCTGGAGAATGCGGCTCAGATGGACCTCTTCAGCGCACCGCGCGCAGCCCGCGAACGCCGCCTCGACGCCACCCTCGACGCGCTCCAGCGCCGCTTCGGCCCGGACGCCGTCCACCGCGGTGCGCCGGCGCCGGAGCTGCGCGACCTCGACTGGCGCCACGAGGACCTCCGCGAGACCTGAGCTCACGCTGGGGCGGCGCCGGCGGGCAGCCCGCATCCCGGCAGCGGCCCTACTCCTCCTCCCCGGCGCCGTCCCCTCCGACGGCACCATCCTCGCCGGCGTCGTCCAGGTACTGGACGATGTCGGAGTCGAAGTCGGCGCGGGCGTTGTCCAGTACCCCGGAGATCAGCTCGACTCTCTCGGGGGACCAGAGGAGCACCGACGCCAGCTCGGTCACGGTGGGCTCGCGGCCGGCCTGCCGGTGGAGCGCCACCCGCGCCACGTCGAGCAGGCGAGTGTCCTCGGCCAGCTCGGCGGCCTCCACAACCGCGGCCTCGTGCTCTTCGATGACGTGGTCGAGGTGACGGTTGACGACGTGGCGAACGTAGGCGACGAACCCGGCACCGTTGCCGGTGCGTTCGACGTACTCCTCGACCGCCACCAGCGCCGCCAGCGAGCCCTCCTGGAAGAGGTCGAGGAGCTCCACCCCACGATCGCGGTGGGCGACCGCCTCGGCGAGAACTGAGCTCAGCGCGTGTTCGATCAGGGCGGCATGAGCGTCCCGATCACCTCTGACGGCAGCGGCGATCAGGGCATCCGCGGCCGCGGTGGAGAGCTTGGGACTGGCGCGTACCTGGGCGGCCAGGGCATCGAGCTCGGTGTCGTCCTCCCGCACGCTCATGGCGGGGTCAGCACTCCACCGGGAGAGAGAACCTGCCCACGGCCCGGGCTCAAACGCCGACCGGCGCCTTGCGGCCGAATTGGGCCGCGAAGTGCTCGACGGCCCGGCACACCTCCCTGCGCGCCGCCCCCGCGCTGGCCCGTTCGATGGCAAGGCCGGTGAGGCCGTTGCCGACCGAGTAGCGGGCGGTGAGCAGGACCCTGCAGCCGCCGCTCACCGGGCGGACCGTGCCGGTGATGGTGAGGTCGAGACCGTCCTCGAGGGTCATGACCGTGCGCTCCGGACGGATCGCCTCAGTGCACACCAGCACGCCGCGGAGGTGGCGCCCGGAGATGCCCGCCTCGACCTCATAGCGCGCACCCACCCCCTGGGCGGGGCCACCGATGTGCGCAAGACCCTTCACGCCGGGCAGCCAGTCGGCGTGCTCCAAGTCGGAGAGGGCTGCGAACGCCTCCTCTCTCCCGACCGGCACGGTGACGTCGGCGCTGGCCTCGATCACGCCTGGGACGGCTGAGAGCTTTGGGATGCCATGGCTGGCATCCACCGTACCACCGGGTGGACGCGGCCGGTGCCCGCCGCTGCACCGACTCTCTGTCACACCGTCACCTCACCGTCGCGAGAAGACGGCGGCCGTCAGGTAGTGTCGGCTCGAAGCGAATGAACGTTGGCATCGCCGTGATTGCCGCCCTGCTCCTCCTCGCCCTGGTGGCGGCTTGCTCCGCTGTCGTGCGCCAGTCTCGACGCGATCGGAACCGGCTCGAGGAGCGGGCCGCCGACCTGAGCGCCTCCGCCACTCGGCTCCGGGCGGTGGCGGACGCCGTGACCGAGGCCATCCTCATCCTGGCCGGCGACGGGCAGGTGACCCTGGCCAACCGGGCCGCTCACCGGCTCTTCGGAGCGGCGGACGGCACCCTCACCGACTGCCACGTCGAGCAGCTGCTGCCGGCGTTCCGGCCGGGTGCCTCCGATCTGCCGATGGGTGGAAGCGGCCCGGGCCAGGCCGAGGTGGCGGCGTTCCGGCGCGACGGGACCACCTTCTCGGCGCAGGTGGACAGCCGCCTCGTCGCCGAGGGCGAGGGTCGCATCGTCGTCGTGCGCAACATGTCCGAGGTCCGCGCCCAGTCCGCCGCGCTGATCCACCAGACCCTCCACGACAGCCTGACCGGGCTTCCCAACGACTGGCAGTTCCGGGAGGCGCTCCTCGCCCGCCTGGAGGTCGCCGCGGCGCGGCGGGCCCCGTTCAGCGTCTTCCTCCTCGACCTGGACCGCTTCGCGGAGGTCAACGAGAGTCTCGGCCACGGCGCGGGAGACCGCCTCCTGGTGGTCGTCGCCGAGCGGCTCCGCCAGACCCTCCGGGCCACCGATGTCGTGGCGCGGCTGGGAGGCGACGACTTCGCCATCATCCCGGGAGGCAGCGCCACGCCGGCGGCGAGCGCACGGATCGCCCGCCAGGTGCTCGCCGCCTTCAAGGAGCCGGTGACGGTCGACGGGCACGCGCTCGAAGCCGGGATCAGCATCGGCATCGCGAACTTTCCCGACCACGGCGCCGACACGCAGACCCTGATGGCCAATGCCGAGATCGCCCGCCAGGCGGCCAAGCAGGCACGCCGGGGGTGGCGCGTCTACACACCCGCCGATGACACATCCGAGATCGAGGACAGAGCGGTGCGCCTCGCCGAGCTGAGGAAGGCAATCGACAACCAGGAGCTGGAGATCTTCTACCAGCCCGTGGTACGCCTCGCCGACTCGGCGCTGCTCGGCCTGGACGCGACGGTGCGCTGGCGCCACCCGCGGCACGGCCTGCTGACCCCGGACCAATTCGTCCCGACCGCGGAGGAGACGGAGATCATCCGGCCGCTCACCCGCTGCGCGCTGGGGCTCGCCATCGAGCAGCAGGCGCGCTGGCGTGACCAGGGCCACGCCCTGCGGGTCAGCGTCAAGATCGCCGGGCGCAACGTCCAGGACCGCCAGCTCCCACGCGCCGTGAGCGGCCTGCTGGAGCGGTGGGGCGTGCCGCCGGCGTCCCTCTCGATCACGGTCGATGAGAACACCACCCTCTCGCTGGAGGCTCCGGTCCTGCGATCTCTGGCCAAGATGGGGGTGGGCGTCGCTCTGGACGACTACGGCTCCGACTCCACCTCGCTGCTCCGCCTCCGCGCCCTGCCCTTCACCGAGCTGCGGCTGGACGGCTCGCTGCTGGCCTCGGCGCGCCGCGAGGGGGCGGAAGCTGCGGCGGTGCGCGGCATCGTCGAGCTGGCCCACGCCCTCAACCTCACCGTCATCGCCACCAGGGTCGATGACGAGGCGGCACGCACCTCGATCCAGCGACTCGGATGCGATGCCGCGCAGGGGGGCCTGTGGGGCGACCCCGTACCCTCAGGAGCCGTGATCCCGCTGCTCCGGCTGCTCGCCCGGCAGTCGCGCTTCCCGGGGCTCAGCCGGTACCGCTCAGGAGCCCCTCCCCCACCCCGCACGGAGCCCGCGGAGACCGGCTGACCCGGGCCGCATCACCCGGTCGACTAGACTCGGCCGCCAATGGCCACAGAGCTTGGAATCGCGCTGCTCGGCGTGGGGACGGTCGGTGCGACGGTCGCCCGAGAGCTCGAGGCGCATGCCGATCGCCTGGCAGCCCGGAGCGGCGGCCCGCTGGTGCTGCGCCGCGTCGCGGAGCGGGACCCGGGACGAACTCGCCAGCTGGCCGCTCGTGGGGTGACCATCGACGCCGATGCGGCCACGGTGGTGGCGGCGCCGGACGTGGACATCGTGGTCGAGCTGCTGGGAGGCCTAGAGCCGGCCGGCACCCTGCTCGACACCGCACTCCAGCGTGGACTGGGTGTCGTGACCGCCAACAAGGCCGTCATCGCCACCGCCGGCCACCGGCTGGTGGAGGCTGTGCGGCCCGCGAGCGGTGGGCTGGCGTTCGAGGCCGCGGTGGGCGCCGCCATCCCGGTTCTCGCGGTGCTCCGCGACTCGCTGCGAGGTGACGAGGTCCGGCGGATCACCGCGGTGATCAACGGCACCACCAATCACATCCTGGGGCGGCTCGAGGCGGGGGATGACTTTGACCGGGCCGTGGCCGACGCGCAGGAGCGCGGGTATGCGGAGGCCAACCCGACCAACGACCTCGACGGCCACGACGCCGCCCAGAAGCTCTGCATCCTCGCCTGGTTCGCGATGGGCGCGGAGGTGCGCCCCGAGCAGGTCCAGCGCCGCGGCATCCGTGACATCGATCCCGCCGATGTCGTCGCGGCAGCCCGGCTCGGATCGGTGATCCGGCTCGTGGCGCGTGCCGAGCGGTCGGGGGCCGGGTTGGCGCTATCCGTCCAGCCGACGCTCGTCCCGCGTTCCGGCCACCCGCTGAGCGATCTGGAGGGAGCCGACAACGCTGTCGTCGTCGAGAGCGACCTGGCCGGCCGGGTCGTGCTGCGGGGGCGGGGGGCCGGGGCCGAGGCCGCGGCGAGCGCGGTGCTCAGCGACATCGTGGCGGTGGCCCGGGCTCGCCGCGCAGGCCGCGAGGTGCCCCAGGCGCCGGCCGCGCCGGCTCTGGTCCTCGACGGGGGGGCGGCCGAGACCGCTGCCTGGCTACGGGTACGGGTGGACGGCAGCCCGGACGGATCTGACCTGGTTGCCGAGGCACTCACGCGCGGAGGAGTTGTGGTGGAGCAGATCAGCCCCGGGGGCACCGGCGGCGAGCTGGTGGTCCTGACCAGCCCGGCGACCCGGGCCGCCCTGGACCGAGGTCTCACCGCCCTGGAAGGCCTCGGGCTGCCGGTGAAGGTCGTGCAGCACCTTGACCGCCTGGGGGCAACGGCGTGACGGCGGGTGGCGCCCTGCGTGGAGCGGGCGTGATCGAGCGCTACGCCGAGTACCTTCCGCTCACCGCCAGTACCCCGCGGATCACTCTCGGTGAGGGGGGGACGCCCCTCATCGAGTCCCGCAACATCGGCGTCGACCTCGGTTTGCGCTCGCTCCACTTCAAGTTCGAGGGGCTCAACCCGACCGGCTCCTTCAAGGACCGAGGGATGGTCCTCGCCGTGGCCAAGGCGCTGGAGAGCGGCAGCCGGGCGATCATCTGCGCCTCCACGGGCAACACCAGTGCCTCGGCGGCGGCGTACGGGGCACGCTTCGGCCTGCGCACCGTGGTCGTCGTGCCCGCCGGGAAGATCGCGCTCGGCAAGCTGGTCCAGGCCCAGGTGTTCGGAGCGACGGTGCTCATCATCGAGGGCAACTTCGATGAGGCCCTCCTGTCGGTCCGCCAGCTCGCCGACACCCACCCGGTGACCCTGGTCAACAGCGTCAACCCCAACCGGATCGAGGGACAGAAGACAGCCGCCTTCGAGATCGTCGACGAGCTGGGCGACGCCCCGGACATCCTGGCCATCCCGGTCGGCAACGCCGGCAACATCACCGCCTACTGGCGCGGCTTCCGGGAGTACCGGGAGGCGGGTCGGTCAACCCAGCTGCCCCGGATGGTCGGCGGCCAGGCGGAGGGAGCGGCCCCCCTGGTGCTCGGCGCGCCGGTGGCCAACCCCCAGACCTTCGCCACCGCCATCCGGATCGGCAACCCGGCGTCCTGGGCCAGCGCGGTGGCTGCCCGTGACGAGTCGGAGGGGTTGATCGACTCGGTGACCGACGCCGAGATCGCCGCCGCCCAGCGCGACCTGGCGGCAGTCGAGGGCATCTTCTGCGAGCCGGCCTCGGCCGCATCGCTCGCCGTGCTGCGCAAGGCGGTCAAGGACGGCGCCGTCGCCCGGGGATCGCGGGTGGTGTGCGTCCTCACCGGGAACGGGCCCAAGGACCTCCCCGCGGTGAGCGACGGGCTGCCCCCGCCCCAGTCGGTGACCGGGACGCCGGCCAGCATCGCCGCCGCCATCGGGCTCTGACCCGTATCCGCATGCACGTCACCATCCGGGTCCCCGCAACGGTCGCCAACCTGGGGCCGGGCTTCGACATCCTGGCCCTGGCGCTGCAGCTGCAGAACGAGATCGAGGCGTGGTCCGAGCCCGAGGGCGGCATCAGCATCGATCCCGGTCCGGACTCCCCCGAGGAGCTCCGGGACCCGGCCCGCAACCTGATCGCCCGGGCCTTCGTCGCGGCGTGTGCGGACGCCCGGGTGGACCCCCCCTGCGCGCGCATCAGCTGCCGGAACGCCATCCCCTTTGGGCGGGGGCTCGGCTCCAGCGCCGCCGCCGCTCTGAGCGGCGTGCTCGCCGCCAACGCGCTGGCCAGTCTCGGGTGGGACGAGCAGCAGGTCATCGCCCAGGCCACTCGGCTCGAGGGGCATCCCGACAATGTCGCCGCCGCGATGCTCGGCGGCATGGTCGTCTGCGTCGGCGACGGTCCGGTCACCCAGGTGCACGTGCCCGACGAGCTGCGCGCCGTCCTCTTCGTCCCCGACGGGGAGATGTGCACCGAGGCCGCGCGCCGGGTGGTGCCCCACTCCTTCAGCCGCGAGGAGGCCATCTACAACGCCTCCCGGTGCGCGCTGCTGGTCACCGCGATGCTGACCGGCCGGCTCGATCTCCTCGAGGAGGCGATGCGGGACCGCTGGCACCAGCCCGCCCGCAGCGAGCTGATGCCCCACGTCCCGCTGCTGATCGACGCCGCGCTGGCGGCGGGGGCGCATGGGGCGTGCCTCGCCGGTGCCGGCCCGTCGGTTCTCGCCCTCTGCACCGGGGAGACCGAGGCGGTCGCGTCCGCGATGGCGGCGGCGGCCCGGGTCGCCGGGGTGGACGGCCACCCGGTCACCCACGCGGTCCGGAACTTCGGCGCCCGCGTGGATCTGGTCCCGTGATCGCAGGGAGCGAGTCCGTCATGAACGACACATCCCGCCAGTGCATCGTCCAGAAGTTCGGGGGCAGCAGCGTCGCCAGCGCGGAGCTGATCCAGCGTGTGGCCCGGCGGATCGCCGCCACCCGCGCGGAGCGTGGCCGGGTGGTGGCCGTGGTCAGCGCCATGGGTGACAGCACCGACGAGCTGATCAGCCTGGCCCACAAGGTCAACCCGGCCCCCCCAAGCCGGGAGATGGACCAGCTCCTCTCGACCGGCGAGACGATCACCGCACCCCTGATGGCGATGGCACTGGAACGGCTGGGGGTCCCGGCGATCTCCCTGACCGGGTTGCAGGCGGGGATCCGGACGAGCAGCGTCCACCGCAGCGCGCGGATCGTCGACATCGTCCCCCAGCGCATCGTCGACGAGCTGGAGCGGGGCAGGGTGGTGGTGGTGGCCGGTTTCCAGGGCGTCGACGAGGCGCTGGACATCACGACCCTCGGGCGGGGCGGGACCGACACCACGGCGGTGGCCCTGGCGGTGGAGCTGAGCGCCGAACGCTGTGAGATCTACACGGATGTGGCCGGCGTCTACACCGCCGATCCCCGGGTCGAGCCGCGGGCCCGCCTCATCCCCGAGATCGCGTATCAGGAGATGCTGGAGTTCGCGGCCGTCGGAGCCAAGGTCATGCATCCGCGCGCCGTCGAGATCGGTGAGACCTACTCGATGCCGATCGTGGTGCGCTCTACCTTCGAGGACCAGCCGGGCACCCTCATCTGTCAGCATCCTGCCATGGAGGATCGCCAGAAGATTCGCGGCATCGCCCACGACAGCGGCGTTGCCAAGGTCATCCTGACCCGGGTGCCCGACCGGCCGGGGATCGCCGCCGCCGTGTTCGACGCCATCGGCAAGGCCGGCATCAATGTGGACATCATCGTCCAGAACGTGAGCCACGACGGCTTCACCGACCTCTCCTTCACCATCGCGGAGGAGGATCTCTCCCGCTCCCGGCCGGTGCTCGAGGAGGTGGCCCGGGAGGTCCAGGCCGGGCAGGTGGTGGCCGACACCGGTATCGCCACCGTCTCGGTGGTGGGCACCGCCTTCCTGGGCACGCCGGGGATGTTCGCCCGGATCTTCGACGCCCTCTCGGCCCAGGGGATCAACGTGGAGCAGATCACGACCAGCCAGATCCACGTCACCGTGGTCATCGCCCGCGACCGGGTCGCCGACGCGGTGCGAGCGCTGCACGCGGAGTTTGAGCTGGAGCACGACTAGCCGCTCATGGCACTGAGCGTCGGCATCGTGGGCCTGCCCAACGCGGGCAAGTCGACACTCTTCAACGCTCTGACCCAGGCCGGGGCCCAGGTGGGCAACTACCCGTTCACCACCATCGAGCCCAACACCGGGGTGGTGGCGGTGCCCGATGAGCGGCTGGACCGGCTGGCGGCGATCTTCTCGCCGCCCCGGGTGATCCCGGCCTCGGTGACCTTCACCGACATCGCGGGCCTGGTGCGGGGGGCCAGCCGGGGCGAGGGCCTGGGCAACCAGTTCCTCGGCCACATCCGCGAGTGCGACGCCGTCGTCGTGGTGGCCCGGGGGTTCGAGGACCCCGACGTGAGCCATATGGAGGGCGCCGTCGATCCCCTCCGCGACCTCGATGTCATCGAGCTGGAGCTCCAGCTCGCCGACCTGGAGACGGTGACCCGCCGGCTCGACAAGCGGGAGAAGACCTCCCGCCTCCAGAAGGAGAAGGCGGAGGAGGCCCTCGAGGTCATGCGCCGCGTCCGTGACCACCTCGACGCCGGTGAGCCGGTGCGCACCCTGGCGCTCTCGGAGGAGGAGCGCGGCCACATCCATGAGCTCTACCTGCTCACCTCCCACCCCCTGATCGTGGTGGTCAACGTCGGTGAGGCCGACGCGGGCAAGCCGCCGCCCGACGCAGTGGTCGAGCTGGCCCGCCGTCACGGTGGCGACTGCCTGGCCATCTCCGCCCGGATCGAGGCCGAGATCGTCGAGCTTCCCGCGGCCGACCGCCGCGAGTTCCTGGCCTCCGTCGGGCTGCCGGAGCCGGGTCTCAACCGGCTGGCCCGCGATGCCTATGGGCTCCTCGACCTGATCACCTTCTTCACGGCCGGGGAGAAGGAGGTGCGCGCCTGGACGCTGCAGCGTGGCGGCACCGCCGTGGAGGCCGCCGGCGTCATCCACACCGACTTCGCCCGCGGCTTCATCCGTGCCGAGGTGGTCGGGGCCGAGGAGCTGATCGAGGGCGGGTCGTACCTCGCCGTCCGCGAGCAGGGACGCCAGCGGCTGGAGGGGAGGGACTACGTCGTCCGCGACGGCGACGTCGTCCACTTCCGATTCAATGTCTAGGCGCACCCTCGGTATCGTCGGCGTGGGCCTGATCGGCGGCTCCATCGGCATGGCGGCGCGGCGGGCTGGTTGGGAGGTGTCCGGCGTCGATACGGCCGGCACCCTCGAGCGCGCCCTGGAGCTGGGGGCGATCGATCACCGGGCCGGGCTGGAGGATGTGCGCGGTGCCGAGATGGTGATCCTGGCCGCGCCGGTGTCCCGGATCCCCGGTCTGCTCGCCGAGCTGGCGCCGACCGAGGCGCTGGTCACCGACGTCGGCAGCGCCAAGGCGGCGATCGTGCGCGGCGCCGCCGCGGCGGGCATCCGGCGCTTCGTCGGCGGGCATCCGATGGCGGGGAGTCAGCTGGGCGGGGTGGCCAATGCCAGCGCCGACCTCTTCCAGGGCGCGCGCTACCTGATCACCCCGACGGGAGACACCCTCCCGGAGGCCTACGCGAAGGTCACCCAGTTTGTCCGCGACGACCTCGGAGCGGTGCCGACGGCGGTCGACCCGGAGCGCCACGACCGGCTCGTCGCCGCGCTCTCGCACCTCCCCCACCTCCTGGCGGTCGCGCTCCTGGAGGTCACCTCCGGCATCTCTCCCGACGCCCTCTCCTTCGCCGGCCCCTCCTTCCGCGACCTGACCCGGGTCGGTGCGGCGAACCCGACCCTCTGGGCGGACATCCTGGCGGAGAACGCGGGTGCCATCCACGAGGTGCTCGGCTCCTTCAGCGAGGCCATGCGCCGGCTCGGCGGCGACATCGACGACCGCCCCGCCACCGAGCGCCACTTCACCGAGGCCGGCGCCGCCTACCAGACGCTCGGCGGGTTCCTCATCGAGCAGACCGGGCACAACGTCGATATCGCCGTGCCGATCGAGAACCGGCCCCGGGTGCTGGCCCAGGTCACCACCCTGATGGGGTCCAACGACATCAACCTCCTCGACCTCTACATGCAGCATTCGGACACGCACCACGCCGCGCTGGTCCTGACCATCGACACCGCCTCGGTGGATCGGGCACTCGGGCTGCTGCGCGAGGCCGGGTTCCATGCGGAGCCTCTGGTCACCGGCCAGGCCGATTAGCTGGCTATCTCGGTCGCCTCGGGGGCCAGGCGGAGGTCGGATGGCCGCTCCGTCCTCACCACGTCGTGGTGCTTGAGGAAGTTGAGACGGATCACGGCGGCGACGAGAATCACCGCCCCCACGATCTCGAGCGGGTGCAGCGGTGAACCGAATCCGACCGGCGTGGGCAGCGAGAAGATCAGGAAGAGGGCGGCCGGGTAGCCCAGCTCGGCGAAGCTCGAGATCGAGGCGGGGGTGCTGGCGAGGGCGCGGTAGTAGAGGACCATGGCGAGGAGACCGGGGATCAGGGCGATGCCGAGGAAGCTCGGGAGCTGGCCGATCGAGTACTGGCTGAACCCGGCGACACCCCGATCGGTGAGCATCAGGACGAGCAGCACCGGCAGGGCCAGGACGAAGCGCATCGCCGAGGTGCTGGTGAAGGAGATCCCCGAGAGGGCGAAGCGGCCGAGCACGGTGCCCAACGCCCAGAGCGCCACCGCGCCGACGACGAAGATGGCGGCCTGGAGCTGAGCCTGGGGCGCGGTGGGGCTCTGGGAGTAGACGATGAGGGCGGCTCCTGCCAGGGCCGCGGCGGCGATCGGCCAGAAGGCGCGCCTGCGGCGCTCGCGGAGGACGATCCAGGCCAGGGTCGCCCCGAATACCGGCTGGAGCAGGTAGAGGAGGTAGACCTCGGACTGCACGCCGAGGCTTGCGGCATGGCTGAGGGAGGGAGCGAAGGCGTAGGTGAGGGAGCGGGTGAAGAGGACGGTGGCGACGGCCTGGGGGCCGGCCGCGATGACGGCCAGGGCCAGCCAGGTCCGCCAGGAGGCGGCTCGCAGCTCGCGCGCCACCCGCCCCATCACCGGGATGAAGCAGAGGCTGATGAGCAGATCCTCGACCAGGACGATCTGGCTGGCGGAGAGGTCCCACCCAGAAGGGTTGACCAGATTGGGGCGAAAGAACGCGTCCACCGCCCAGAGCGCCGCCGCCAGGGTGATGAAGAGGGCCGAATAGCGGTCGATCAGCCCCGTCCGCTCCGCGGGACGTGCCTGGATGGTCATCTCGTTTCGAGAGTACCAGGGGCGCCCGGTTCGGCCGGGCCGTCGGCCGGTGCTCGTTGCAGGTGCCAGGGGCTCCGTCACCCCTGTTACGCTTCGCGGCTGAAACATGGCCAAGAAGACCCGGAAGCAGAAACAGCGCACCGCCAGCCGCCGTCCGGCCGGTGTGGCACCGGCGCGTCCGGTCGCGGGCCCCGCCACGACGCCGCCCGCCGGTGTTGCGAGCCGGACGGTCGCGGCCGACGTCGACGAGGTGAGCCCGCCCAGAGCGACTCCGGTCACGGCGGGCGCCGTGAGGCCGGCGGAGACCACCCGACGCCGCGTTGAACGCGTCACCCCCGCTTCCGCGTCGAGCATCGCCGCGAGCCGGCAGCAGCGCGCCTCCGTCAAGAGCGCACGCTTCGGGACCGCGGCGGCGATGGTCGAGCCCCTGGACACCGACGATCCGGCGATCCCCTTCGATCGCGTCCCCTACGTCCCGTCCGACCTCCGCCGGGTTGCGGTGATGGCCACCTTCATGGTGGTCCTGATCCTGATCGCCTGGGCCATCGTCAGCCAAGTCGTCCACTGAGGTCGGGGGGCTGCGCGGATGCGTGTGATCCTCTATACGGGAAAGGGCGGGGTCGGCAAGACGACCGTCGCAGCCGCCACCGCGGTGCGCTGTGCCCAGCTCGGACAGCGGACGTTGGTCATCAGCACCGATGCCGCCCACAGCCTCGGGGACTCGCTGGACTTCCCGCTCGGCGAGGACCCCAAGAAGGTCGCAACCAACCTCTGGGCGCAGGAGGTCAACGCGCTCCACCAGCTGGAGAGCCACTGGGACCGGATCCGCATCTACCTCAGCTCGCTCTTCTCCTCCCAGGGCGTGGACGACATCGTGGCCGAGGAGCTGGCGTCGCCGCCGGGGATGGAGGAGATCGCCTCCCTGATGCAGATCCGCCAGCACAAGGCCGAGGGCAAGTACGACACCCTGATCGTCGACTGTGCCCCGACCGGCGAGACGCTCCAGCTGCTCGCCTTCCCGGATGTGGCGCGCTGGTACCTGCAGCGGCTCTTCCCAGCCTCCCGGGCGGTGATGAAGGTGGCCCGGCCGGTGGTGCAGCCCTTCGTCTCCATCCCGCTCCCCCCGGACGAGATATTCGTTCACATCAAGAGGCTGCTGCTCGACCTGGAGGGCATGAAGAGCATCCTGGGCGACCCCAAGACCTGCACGGTGCGCCTGGTCCTCAACCTCGAGAAGATGGTGCTCAAGGAGGCCCAGCGCGCCTTCACCTACCTCAGCCTGTACGACTACCTCACCGATCTGGTGGTGGTGAACCGGGTGCTCCCGCCCGAGGTGACCGACAGCTACTTCGCCTCATGGCGCGAGATCCAGGGCCGGTACAACGAGTCCGTGGAGTCGCTCTTCGACCCCATCCCGATCCGCCGGTCCAAGCTCTTTGACCACGAGATCGTCGGGCTCGACAGCCTGGGTGAGCTGGCCGGCGCGGTCTTCGGCGACGAGGACCCGGCCCGGCTCTACTACCACACCGTGCCTCAGCGGCTGCGGCGGGTGAACGGGCGCTACGAGCTGCAGCTCCAGCTCCCCTTCATCTCCAAGGAGGAGGTCGATGTCCGCCACAACGAGGGAGAGCTGTACATCACCGTGGGCGCCTACAAGCGGGAGATCTCCCTGCCCCGCATCCTCAACGGCAAGCAGGTGAGCAGGGCGAGGCTCGAAGACGGCCTGCTGCGAGTCACGTTCACGGACAGCGAGCAATGAGCGACGTGCCTTCGGAGGAATCGAGAAGATGAGTGACAGCCCCAACGCGATCCCGCTCTGGGTCCTCGAGGAGGCCGGCCGCCAGCTGGGCAAGCTGGTGCCCCCGGAGGCGGTGTCGCACTTCCTCAACGCCCAGCGCGAGGTGGTGCTCGGCATCACGGCGCTGCTCGAGCACGGCAACCCGCCGGCGAGCACCAGCTCCCGGGGACGCCGCGTCCCCACGACCCAGGTCCGGTCCAGACGACCCCGCCGCGTCATCGTCGATTGAGGCGCGCGGGGCGCCCGCATCGAGGAGAAGATGCAGCGGGGGAATCGGGCAGCCCGGTGAGCCGGCGTGAACCGTCCAGCACGCGCCTGGCTCGGCTCCTCTTCCACGACCGGCCCCCGGGCCATCGGCTCGCGACGCTCATGGTCGACGGCCAGTCCCGGCCGGTGGGGGGTGCCCAACTCGTCATCCTCCACCGGGGTCGGGTGCTGCTGCAGTTCCGTCCCTGGCCGCCCGGGTGGGAGCTGCCCGGCGGACACTGCGAACCTGGCGAGGACCCGAGCGTCACCGCGAGGCGCGAGGCCGAGGAGGAGACGGGCCACTCCGTGCGGGTGCTCGGCCTGGTCGGCGTCTACACCTGGGAGGGGCTGCGCAGCGCCGGAGACGCCGTCTTCCTGGGCGAGATCACGGGCGGCAGGGCCCGGCGGAGCATCGAAGCCTGGTCGGTTCGCCTCTTCGCCCCCGACGAGCTGCCCAGAACCACCTTCCCCTGGTGCCGGGAGCGGATCCGCGACGCGGTGGCGTGCAGCCAGGGGGCGGCACCCGTCCATCGCGTCCAGCCGGTGACCATGCGCCACGTGATGAACTTCGGGACCAGCTGGCTCCAGACCCCGGTGGACGCACTGACGCGACGGCGACGGCGGCGGCCGTGACCGCCCTCCTCTTCCTGGGCGCCCTGGTGCTGATCGCCGCCGCGTCGGAGCTGTTCACCAATGCGATCGAATGGGCCGGCCACCTCCTCCACCTCGGATCCGGGGCGACCGGCAGCCTTCTCGCAGCTCTGGGGACAGCGCTCCCCGAGACCATGGTCGTGGTGGTCGCCCTGGTCGGCGGCGCCTCCGACTCCGGCCAGATCGCCACCGGTGCCGTGCTCGGGTCCTCGTTTCTGCTCCTCACCCTCGGGGGGGCGATCACCGGGGTGGCCCTGCTGTGCCGCGCCGGCGCCCACCACCTCCGGGTCGAGCCGGCCCAGATCCGGCGCGACCTCGGCGTCTTTCTGAGCGGCTTCGGCTGCGCGGTGGCCTCCACCCTGCTCTCGCGGCCCGAACGGGTGGTGGTCGGGGTGCTCCTCCTGCTGCTCTACGCCGGGTACGCGCGCGCCACGCTCGCCAAGCGCGCGGCCGGCCAGGATGCGCCGGAACCGCTGCACTTCATCCGCTGGCGGGCAGGCCCACCGCCCTCGGCGGTGGTGGCGGCCCAGCTCCTGACCGGGGCGATCCTGCTTGCCGTGGGGTCGGGACTCTTCGTCGACGCCATCCACACGGCGGCCACCAGCCTGGGGCTCAGCGCACTGCTGGTGGCGGTGATCGCCGTCCCGTTCGCGACCGAGCTTCCCGAGTGCCTCAACAGCGTGCTCTGGATCCGGAGCGGCGACGACGGCCTGGCCATCGGCAACGTGGCCGGGGCGGCGGCCTTCCAGGCCTGCGTCCTCGGCTTCGTCGGCATCAGCTTCACCACCTGGCAGCTGGGCACCGCCGGTTTGCTGAGCGCCGCCTGTGCATTCGCGACCGGCCTCTACCTGCTCGGCCTGCTCCGCAGCGGTCGTGCTCACGGCGGCTGGCTGCTGGTGGCCGCCCTCCCCTGGCTCGGCTACGTCGGCGTCGAGCTGGCCATCTCCGGCCGCCTCGGATGAGCGGGTGACGCGGAGAACGTGATGAGAGGGGAGGTGGAGCCGGCGCCGAGCGCGGTCGCCCTCGGAGTGGCCCGCGACGTCTTTGGCCTCGCCGGGCTGCGCCCCGGTCAGGCCGAGGTCATAGGGGCCGCCGAGGCCGGCCGGGACGTCCTCTTCGTCGCCCCCACCGGCTCCGGTAAGAGCGTCGCCTACTGGGTCCCGGCACTCGCGTCACCCGGCCTGACCCTGGTGGTCTCCCCCCTGATCGCCCTGATGACCGACCAGGTCGCCCGCCTCCGGCGGGCCGGCGTGGCCGCGGCCGCGATCCACTCCCAGCTGGAGGCCGGGGAGCAGCGTGAGGCGCTCGCGGCAGCCCTCAGCGGCCGGCTGCGGTTCCTCTACGTCGCCCCCGAGCGCCTGGCCACCCCGAGCTTCGAGGAGCGCCTCGCCGAGCTCGGGGTCGCCCGCTTCGTCGTCGACGAGGCTCACTGCATCTCGAGCTGGGGACATGACTTCCGCCAGGAATACCGCCGCCTCGCCGCGGCGGTGACCGCCTGCGGGCGGCCCCCGGTGACCGCGGTCACCGCCACCGCCACCCCCCAGGTCCGTGAGGACATCAGCAGGAGCCTGGCGCTGCGGAGACCGTTCACCGTGGTGACCGGATTTGTCCGCATTGGACTCACCCTCGAGGTGCAGCGCTGCCACCAGGGTGCCGAGAAGCTCCGGGCGGTGGTGCGGGCCATCGCCGAGGTGCCGGGCAGGGCCCTCGTCTACTGCGGCCGGATCCGCGACTGCGAGGAGACGGCGGAGGCACTCCGGGCGGACGGGGTCGCCGCCGCCGCGTACCACGGCGGGCTGGACGGCCCGGTGCGGAGCCAGGTCCAGACGGCGTTCACCGAGGGCAAGCTCCGGGTGGTGGTGGCGACCTCCGCCTTCGGGATGGGGGTGGACATCCCCGACATCCGCCAGGTCATCCACCGTGACTTCCCCGCATGCCTGGAGGACTACCACCAGGCGGCGGGCCGCGCCGGGCGGGATGGCCTGCCCGCCCGCTGCCTGCTCCTCTACAACCCCGCCGATCGCGGCCTTCAGGAGCTGTTCATCGCGCAGTCATACCCGGAGAGGGAGGTGGTGCGCGAGGTCTACCGTGCGCTGCTCCGGTCCGGTCGCTGGGACGCGCGGGAGCCGTCCGGGCTCGTCCCGAGCCTCGACCGCCGAGCTGTGGAGGCATCGGTGCGACTGCTCGAGAACGCGGGCGCCCTGCTCCCCGGCGGAGGGGTGCGCCGTCTCAGCGGAGCGCCGGTCGACTTCGAGGAACGTCGACGCCTCAAGGAGGCGGCACTCGCCCGCCTCGACCAGATGATGGCGTACGCCACCTCGAGGGAGTGCCGCCACGCCCGCATCGCCGACTACTTCGGCGAGCAGGGGGTGGCGCGCAGCTGCTCCGCCTGCGACAACTGCCTCTCCCCGCGCCCTGCGGAGCTGCCGGTCCCGGCGACAGCGGTCCGGGCAGCGCTCCGGGCCGTCGCCCGGTTCGACGGACATCTCGGGAGCGCACGGCTGGCCGCGATGCTCCGTGGCGCCGATTCGTCCTGGAACCGGGACCGGCCCTGGGTGCGGGACCTGGACTTCTTCGGTGCCCTGGCCGGCTGGGAGGAGGCGGCGGTCCGGGAGCTGCTCGTCGAGCTGGTGGAACGGGAGCTGGTCCTCCGCGGCCACGGGGAGCGCCCGACGCTCGGGCTGGCGCCGGCCGGGCGGGCGGTGCTGAGCGGGGAGCGGGAGGTGACGGTGTTGCTCCCCGGATTGCTGCGCGCCGCCCGCCCCGAGCGGCCGGCCTCACCGCGCCACGCCGCGGGGGGCCGGCACGGATCCACACCCGCGGACGCTGCGGCCATCACCGCCACGCCTGACGACCTGGATGCAGCCGGGCAGCTGCGCTTCGAACGCCTGAGGCGCTGGCGGCTGGGGCTGGCGCGGGCGGAGGCGCGCGCCGCGTTCACGATCTTCGACGACAGGACCCTCCGCGAGATCGCGGACCGGGACCCGGGTTCGGTGGCCGAGCTCCTCCAGGTGCGCGGCGTCGGTCCGGCGAAGACGGCGCGCTACGGGGAGGCGGTCATCGGAGTGCTCCAGAGCGACTGACGCGGTGCAGACGCGTTGCGTCGTCCAGCGGGGTCGCGCCGGCCATATGGCACGATCACGCGGCGATGGGCTCCGACGCGGACACCTACACCCACGGCCACCAGGACGCGGTCCTGCGTTCCCACCGGTGGCGGACTGCGGAGAACTCGGCGGCGTACCTGCTCCCCCACCTGCGGCCCGGGATGAGCCTGCTCGATGTCGGCTGCGGTCCGGGGACGCTGACTGCCGACCTGGCGGCGCGGGTCGCCCCGGGTGAGGTGCTGGCCATCGATATCTCCGCGGAGGTGATCGCCGAGGCGGAGGGGCACGCCCGGAAGATGGGCGCCACGAATCTGACCTTCGCGGTGGGCGACTTCGGCTCCGCCGGGCTTGCCGCGGGGAGCTTCGACGTGGTCCACGCCCACCAGGTGCTCCAGCACCTGCGCGACCCGGTCGGCGCGCTGACCGAGATGCGCCGGCTGATCCGGCCGGGCGGGGTGGCGGCGGCGCGGGACGGCGACTATTCCGCCATGGTGTGGTCGCCACCGGCGGCCGGGCTCGACCGCTGGCGGGAGATCTACCTGGCGGTGACGCGGCGCAACGGTGCCGAGGCGGACGCGGGCCGCCGGCTGCTGGGCTGGGCGCGTGAGGCGGGCTTCCAGGAGATCGAGTACTCCACCTCCAACTGGACGTTCGCCACCCCTGCAGATCGCGGCTGGTGGTCGGAGCTGTGGGCCGAGCGAACGACCTCGTCGGCCTTCGCCCACCAGGCGGTCGAGTACGGGATCGCAACCGCGACGGAGTTGGAGGAGGTGGCCGCCGGCTGGCGGACCTGGGGGGCGCTTCCGGACGCCGTCTTCATCGTCGTCGGCGGCGAGATCCTGGCCCGCGGCTGAGACGGATCCGCAACCCGTCCCGGTGGGCCATGGCCGACAAGCCGGCCGGGCCGCCGAGAGCGGCCACCATGGCGCGCCAGGCTTCAGCGCGTGGTCAGCGTCTCCAGCTGCTCGCCGACCTCCTCCGGCCGGCGGAGGAGAAGCGTTCCGTTGAGGTGAACCGGCGCCCCATGGGCGGCGGGCAGGCCCCAGATAGCGCGCCAGACGGTCACGCCCGCCCGCTGACCCGCCTCGACATCGAGGTCGCTGTCGCCGACGAAGACAGCCTGCGACGGGCCGACCCCGAGCCGCCCGAGGGCAAGGAGCAGCCCTTCCGGGCTCGGCTTGGGCCGGCTCACATCCTCGAGCCCGATCACGACCGGGAAGTAGCCCCGCAAGCCGGTGGCGTCGAGGCCGCGATGGAGGGCGAAGAGGCGGCGCGACGAGACCACCGCCATGGGCAGCCCCTCCCGGTCCAGCTTCCTGAGGAGCGTGGCGATCCCCGGGAAGCGGCGGGGCGCCTCCGGGCGCTCAAAGAGCGGCAGGATCCCGGCAGTGCGGCCCGGCCACGCAAGCTCGATGCGGCTCACGAGAGGCTCCCCCTCATGGCGCCAGAAGGTCTCGACTCCCGCAGCGGCTGCGGGATCCGATGCGACCAACTCGGCGACCGCAGCCTCGTCGACGAACCGGCTGGCCACCAGGGTGCCGTCGAAGTCGAAGACGACGGCGTCGACAGCGGGCTGATGCAGGGGGGGCGGCGGCCCCGCTGCCTGCGGCGGTGCCGTCAGTGGAAGAGCAGCATCGCGGCGCCGACGCCGACGATCAGCGGTGCTCCGACGCAGGCCGCAAACATCTGCACCGAATCGGTCTCCCGCGGCCACCACTCGTGCGGAACGGCCTGGTTGATCGGCACGCGAGCCCGTCGGCGCCGTGGAGGCTGACCGAAGACCACGGTGAGGGCGAGACAGAAGAGGGAGACGAAGAGCGCGTAGTCGGCGGTGGTGGCGGCCGCGTGGGTCGCACCGGCACGCCACATCAGCGCCACGACGGTGAACGTCACGAGACCCAGGAGCGCGCCGAGGATGGCCCCGCGGAGGGGGAGCGCAAGGCTGAGGCGCGGCTCGCGCGGCACGGGCATGGTGCCGCCCAGCGTACCACCCGGTACCGATGGCGCAGGCACTCCAGTTGGCCGCTGTGAGGGGCGGGGGCCCGTCACATCAGGGGTTGTTTCGTGACAATGTGCAACAAACCTGGAACGTCGGTTGACCGGATCGTTGCAGGCGCATACTCTCAGATCGCACCGCGAAGAGCGGGGTGCAGTCCCCCACCGGTCCTACCCAACGTCCCAGCAGGAAATCCTGATGCCCCCACGCTCTCGGTTCGCCCTGGCAGCGCTCGGCGCGACCGCCATCGCCGCCGCACCCACCGCGGTGATGGCCTCGACCTATGTGGTGCGGCCCGGCGACACCCTGACCGGGATCGCGCTGCGCCACGGCTCCTCGGTCCAGGCCATCGTCGACGCCAACCAGCTGGGCGCCCCCGGGGCGCTCCGCGTCGGCCAGCTGCTCGAGATCCCGGACCCGTCGCGCAGCCTGCCCTCCTATGTCGCGGGCAGCCAGGACCTCGACACCTGCACGGTGACCGCGGGCGACACTCTCTGGATCATCTCCCGGCGCTACGGCGTCGACCCGACGGCCTTGGCCCGCGCCAACGGGCTGAACGTCAACGCCCAGCTACCAGCCGGCGCTCAGATCCAGGTTCCCGGCCGCCTGGTCCGGGTCAACGCGCTGCTCAGCCACGTCGCCCAGCAGGCCGGGGTGGAGCCGGGACTGGTGAAGGCGGTGGCGTGGATGGAGTCGGGCTGGCGGCAGGACCTGGCGTCCCCCACCGGAGCGGTGGGCCTGATGCAGATCGAGCCCTACACCGGCGAGTGGGTCTCCCAATTCCTGGCCCACCGGGCCCTCAACCTGCGCACCGCTGAGGACAACGTGACCGCCGGGACCCTCCTGATCGGCCACCTCATCTGGATGCATGGGGGCGACACCGCCCAGGCACTCGCCGCCTACTACCAGGGCGACGCCAGCATTGCCGAGCACGGCCTGTTCCTCGACACCCAGCAGTACCAGCGCGCGGTCCTCGACCTGATCACGTCGGAGTAGCTGGGCCGGTCATCCCCCTTTCGGCGGCCTTTTCCACAGAGTTGTGCACAGGTTTCCGCACAGCTGCACCCGGCTGCTCGCCGTCAGCCGGCCGGCTCTCCGGAACCCGCACCTCCCGCGATCTCGGGGAGGGGGAGGGAGAGGCAGCGCACTCCGCCTCCCGACTTCATGAACTCGCCCATGGGCAGACCCAGCGCCCGGTAGCCCGCCTCCCGGAGCTGGTCACTCAACCCCTCCACGGCCTCCGATGAGACGACCACGTCGGCGATCGCCATGGCGTTGCAGGCGAAGCCGGCGGCGATGCCGTTGGGGACCTCGATGACCCGCCGGGCGAGACGCCGCACGCGTGCCTGCGAGGCAGGGGAGAAGGCCGCCGGGGCGAAGAGGATGGTGCCGGCGTCGAGGGGGCAGAAGCAGGTGTCAAGGTGGTAGTAGCGCGGGTCGACGAGTTCCAGCTCCACCGCGTCGACGCCGAGTGCCCGGGCGACCAGGGGGATCGCGGCCCGATCGGTGCGGAAGCCGTACCCGCAGACCAGGGTGTCCCCGACGAAGAGAGCGTCCCCGGCACCCTCGAAGGAGATGCCCTGAGTGTCGAGAACCGGCATCCCGTGGTGCGCGAAGAGCTCCCGCCAGTGGCTCTCCTCCCCCTGCCTCTGCGGATGCCGGAACCGGCTGAGCACCACCCGACCGTCCCAGGTCACCCCGGCGTTGGCCGTGAAGACCATGTCGGGGAGGCCCGGCGCGGGGTCGGCGAGCACGACCTCGACGCCGAGGTCCTGATAGGTGGCGCGCAGAGCCTCCCACTGGTCCGCGGCCCGCCGGGGGTCGACGGGGCTCGCGACGTGCATCCAGGGATTGATCTCGTAGACCACCCCGAAGTAGGTGGGGGGACACATGAGGATGGGCAACGCCGATGCCTCGTCGGGACGGGCCTATCGCACTGGGGCGGGGAACTCCCGTCAACCGAGGGCCCGATCATCGCATAGGCCAGGACGCTCTCCTCACCGGATCGCCGTCGCTGACACCTCGAGGGGGAGGGCGCTCAGGACGGTGGGTCGGAAGCCTCGGGTCGGAACCGGCCGGCTGGGCGGCGGAGGCACCGGGTCCCGGCGGATGCACCAGGCGGGGTCGATGTCATCGCGCAGGGTGATGACCTCGGCAACCCGCAGGCCGCCGTCCGCGCCGCGACCGCGGTATTCGACGGTGGCGATGCGCGGTGACCTCATCCGGCCGCCCGGCGCGGCCCACCGCCAGAGCGTGGAGGTCTCGGCGATCTCCGCCGTCCCCGCCTCGGTCAGCCGCGAACCCTGGTATTCCGCCAGCCGGAGGCGGCGGCGGCGGGTGGATCCCAACACCCTGTCGGCGCCGACCACGAGACAGTGGGCCCGGTGCCGCAGGGGGATGCGGAGGCGGTCCGGCGAGGCCACTCCGGGGTGATAGTGGGCGCTCCCCCTGCGGGCGAGGAGCGCGGGCAGGTGGCGCGGGGCGGCGGCCTCCGCGAGTGCCTCCCCCTCACCGGCGACCCAGTCGGGCACCTGGATCCGGGGGTCGGGAAGGGCGAGCCCCCGCAGCAGCTCGAGCCGGCGGTCCAGGGCCAGCCCCATGGTCCCCCTGCCGTCGAGGTGGAGGAGGTCGATGGCCAGGTAGACGGCGGGAAGCCTCTGCTGGGTCGCCGGCCCCAGGGCCATCCTCTCCCCCAGGGCGACCAGATCGGGGCAGCCGGATGGGTCGAGAACGGCGACGACTCCATCGATGACGGCGGAGCGGGGCGCCAGCGGCAGGGCGGCGGCCACGATCTCCGGATACCGGTCGCTGACGTCGGCGAGCGTCTCGCTCTGAAGTCGGATGGCTCCGGGGGAGGCGAAGAGGAGCGTCCGGGCGCCGTCCCAGTCGATCGAGAAGCGGAAGTCGGGATCGTCGAAGGCTCCGACGCAGGGGACGGAGAACTCCGGAAGTACCCGTCCCGGCAGCGCCGGAGGGACGGGAAGGCGAAGGGGAAGAGCGGCGTCGTCAGCGCCGGGACGCCTGCGCCGATCGGCGGTCGGTCGCACCCTGGTCAGGACGCGCGGCGGCGACGGGCGGAGGCGGTGGCCCGTTCCGGCTCGGTCTCGTCGGCGAGGGGCGCCTGCCGCTGCCGGGAGGAGGCCTCGACCGACGCCTTGAGGACGGCCATCAGGTCGGTGATCTGGGCGAGCGGCGGCGACGGGATGCGCTCGAGCGGCCGGTCGTTGAGCTTCGCCTCGACGAGGCTCTGGACGGCGTCTCGATACCCATCCCGATGCCGGGCGGGGTCGAAAGGCGCCGCGAGGTTCTCGACCAGCATCACCGCCATCTCCAGCTCTCGGGCGTGGACCTCGACCTCGGCGTCAGGGAGGGTGAGCTGGCCCGGGTCACGGATCTCGTCCGGCCAGTGCAGGGTGTTGAGCAGGATCGCCCCCTCGTGGAGGGCGAGGCGGCAGAGGTGCTCACGGTCGCGTACGGCAACCTTGCCGACCGCCACCTTCCCGGTCTTCTCCAGCGCCTTCCTCAGAAGCTGGTACGGCTTGACCCCGACGGCCTCGGGCTCGAGGTAGTAGGCGCCCTTGACGTAGACGCCGGCGTCGATCTCGGAGTCCTCGCAGAACTCCAGGATCTCGATGGTCCGGGTCGAGGCCAGGGGCAGGTTGTCCAACTCCTCGTCCTCGATCCGAACGTACTCGTCCTTGCCGACCTCGAAGCCACGGACAGCGTCGTTCCAGCCGACCTCGCAGTCCTCGACGGGACACCAGCGCTTGTTCCGGAGCGGCGCGCCGTCCCGCGGGCAGAGGAGGCGGAAGGAGACCCCCTTCGACTCGTTGGCGAGGTACATCCGCACCGGGATGGCGACCATCCCGAAGCTGATGGCACCCCGCCACATCGACCTGGGCATCGATCGAGTATATGCGGGCATCCCCGATCGCGGCGACAGCGACCGGGCACCCTGCTAGGCGGTCAGCTGGTCCCTCACCACTGCCGGTTGGTGGCGGGCGAGCTGCCGAGCAGGTCCAAACCGGGATCCTCGACGGGAACGAAAGCGGACTCCACCGCCACCCGACCCGGGCCGATGCAGCGCAGCCAGAGGTAGCGGTTCCCCCACGACCGCCACGAGCGCCAGGTCCCGCCCGGGTGCTCGAAGTGGAGGTGCATGGAGACGGAGAGGTCCTTGTAGAGCAACGCGGTGGGCTTGATGAGGATCGTCTCGCCGGGCCCGAGACGCCGGACGAAGGCGTTCCCCTTGGCGTGGAGCAGCACCAGCCCGGGAGCCCTCGGTGCCGTGAAACGGTCCAGGAACTGGCCCATCGGGAAATGGGTCTCCTGGTCGTTGCCCTTCTGGGTACTGAAGAAGATCCCGCTCATCACCCAGTCGTAGGCGGTGGTCCCGCTGGCGATCAGCATGGTGTGCTCGCGCACCTCGACACCGCTGCCGACCTGGATCGGCAGGGCCACGATCTCTCCCGCCGCATCGTGGCTGAACGCTATATGTCCCTTGCCGCTCGCCTGGACCATCACCAGAGGCATGCCCGCGAACATCCGGCTCCAGCCGCCCCGGAGCTTCACGGTGTCGATGCTCACCCCGTCGTCGCGAAACAGCAGGGTGTGATGCATGAAGAAGACGGATTCGCCGCCGTCGAGGGTCACATCCGCCACCGGGACCACGGTCCCCTCGATCTGGCAGGTGGACTGGCCGAACTGGATCCGGGCCATGTCCTTGACCGCGGGAAGCTGGGTCCACCCTGAAGTGTCCTGAATTGCCCGGATATCGACGGGGGCACCGCAGGAGGGGCAGCTCGTGCCGGGGTTCTGGCTCGACAAGCCGCACCAGGGGCAGCTGTAGGAGCCCGGCGCGGCGGTCGCCTGAGCTGGCGGCTGGGCCATGGAGGGCGGCGGCTGCGGGGGCGCGAATGGCATGCCAGGCGGCGCGAATGGCATGCCGGGCGGGGGCCCGGCCGGGGCGGGCGGCTGCGAGCCGGGCGGAGGGCTCCAGCCCGGCTGAACCTGCCCCGGGGGCGTCGGATTGGCGGGCGTGCCCCAGTTCGGAGAACCCTGTCCCGGAGAGGGCGCCGGATTGGCGGGAGAGCCCCAGTTCGGGCCGGTACCAGGCGGCGGCGGGTTGGAGGCCATCTCGCCGCTACTCGGTCGCGTGGTGGACGTACATCGACTGGATGCCGATCCGCCCCGGCCCAGTCATCCGTACCATGTGCAGCCCGGCCCCGCCGAAGAGCCCGGTGGAGAGCTTCTGGCTCTCGACCGTCATCTGCACCGACGAGTCCTTGTAGAGGTAGGCGCCCGGCTCGAGAAGGATCGACTGCCCGGCCGCGAGCAGGCGCTCGAAGACGTTGCCGTAGCCGTGGAGGATGAGCAGCCCCGGCTGGCCGGCGACGACGAAACGGTCCATGAACATCCCCTGCCCTCCGAAGAGTGCGGTGCGCATTCCCTGGATCCGGGTGTACGAGTACTGAACGGTGTGGGAGGCGAGCAGGAAGGCGTGCTCCCGCACGTCCACCTCCATGGACGGGTGGAGAGGCAGCACGACCAGCTCGCCGGTGGCGTCGCGGGAGAAGGCAATCCGGCCGGGGCCGCGAGCGGTGGTCACGATGTGCGGCATCCCGGCGAATGAGCGCTTGACCATACCCGGAAGGGGCATCACGGCAACCGGGACGGTCTCGTCCTTCCAGAGCATGACGTGGTGCTCGAAGAAGATCCCGTCCTCAGGCGATAGGGTGATCTCGGCGACCGGGACGAGCTCCCCCTCCACCTGGCAGGCCGAGGACCCAAAGTGAAACTCGGTCATGTCCCGCAGCCGGGGGGCCTCCCGCCACCCCGAGTCGGACACCAGGTTGCGGACGTCGAGAGGCGCCCCGCAGGTCACACAGCTCTGGGCACCGGCCGGGCTCTGGCCATGGCACCACTGGCACTCGACGCGCTGGCCGACGGCTTCCATGGCAATTCTCCCTGTTGCGGACGGCAAGATCGTAACCGCCCGGCCGGCGGTCATGTGGGACCGATCCGGCGGCCGGGAACGGACGGAGGGGAAGGCGTCAGCCTGCGGGCGATTGCGGTGGAGCGGGTGGGGCGTCAGGCGCGACCGGCGGCGCGGCAGGAGCCGGCGCGGCGCCGACCGGCTGGCCGCATCCGGCGCAGAAGCGGGCTCCGGCTGCCAGCTCGGCTCCACACCCGGTGCAGTGAGCCGCACCCAGCGGTCCACCACAGCTGGGACAGAAGCGGCCTCCGGCGGGGCTCACCGCCTGGCACTTGGGGCACTGGACCGTCGCCGCCGCGGATGCCGGGGCGGGCGGCGCGTAGCCGCCGCCGGCGCCGCCGGGAAAGCCGGAGCCCGCAGCCGGAGCCGGAGCGGCCTGGACCGGCTGCGCCATCTGCCCGCCCAGGCCGAAGCCGGCGGCCATGAACGCGGGCGAGACCGCCCCTCCGCCCTGAGCCATCCCCTGGCCGGCGCCCAGCGCCATCTCGCCCGCCGCGTATCCCTGGAAGGAGCCGGCCAGCCGCGAGTAGGCCGTGTCCTTGCTGAACTGTTCCAGCCGCTTCTGGGACTCGTCGTCGAGACTGATCGTGAAGTTCCCCATCCGGGCGACGGTCAGGCCGTAGGTGGCGAGCTGCTGGTTCGCCAGCTCGATGATCGCCTTCTCGATGTCCTCGGTGTAGGCGGCGAGACCGAGGATCGGCCAGCCGTTGCGGACGATCTGCTTGGTGACGTCGGTGCGAAGCACCTTGAGCAGCTGCTCGGCCACCCAGTTGGTGACCGCGGAGTTGTCGGTGACGTCGACGGTGCCCACCAGGTTGACCAGCAGGGAGGCGGGCTCCACCACCTTGAGGCTGTAGTCGCCGAAGACGCGCAGCGACACGATCAGCGTGCTGACCGGGTCCTGGACCGAGTCGATCCTGCCCCCGAAGCGGTTCTGGGTGAACTCCCGGTTGCCGATGAAGTACAGCTCGGCGCGGTAGAGGTTGCCCCCGGTGAGGGCGTCGGCGAAGATGCCGAGGAAGGGCAGCTCGGTGGCGTCGATCGAGTGCCTGCCGGGCGGCAGGGTGCCCTTGACCTGACCCTGGTACATGAAGACCGCGACCTCGTCCGGGGCGACGATCGCGTGGGTGAAGCGCCGGATCTCGTGGTCAGGCCACTTGAAGACGATCTGGCCCTTGCGGTCGTCGGGGACCGCGATGTTCTCTCGTGCTCCCGGGAAGAAGCCAGGCATGGGCGTGTCTCTCCTCTCGCTGAACCGTCAGCAGATTATGGGTTCTGGGTCGGCAGGCCCAGGGCGCGGCGCACCGACCCGATCTGGAGCAAGGCCCACAGGCCTCCCGCGACGACCGCGAGGCCAAAGCCACCCATGGCGATCAGGGCGCAGATCACCAGCACGGTGAGCGCACCGTGCGCCCCCGCCGTCGCGACCAGGATCATGAGGAGGATCCACGCGCACATGGCGGCCAGCGCGGCGGCGGCACCGACAACGGCCAGGCCCACCCCGACCAGGGCGCCGAGGGCCCGGTCGACGCCGGAGCGCGGGGAGAGATTCGGGCTTGGGTTGAACCAGGGCCGCACGGCTGCAGCTTAGTCGGCCGGGTGGCGGAGCGTCAAAGTACGGGGAAACGCTCTCGCCTGCGGGCCACGACGTCGGCACCGTGATGGCCCGCCAGGCCCGGGGGCGCGAGTACGATGGTGCGCACCGCGCCGCCGGCGCTCGGCGGCTGCGCCGGTGAGGGCGGCGGAGCCCCCCGACGCATCACCCACCGCACCTCATCCCTCCTCGGAGCCGCGCCCGTTGGCCACGTCCAGGAACCCCGTCCCCCCCCGCCGCCCGCGAGCCGCAGCCACGGTGCCGGCACCCACCGCGACGCCCACCGCCCGCGTCGTGATCGAGCAGCCGCGACCCGTCGTGGAGTGCGGAGCGCTGCCGGCCAAGGCCACCGCAGGGATACCGCTCGCCATCAGCGGCTCGATCTTCGCGGACGGCCACGATCTGGTCATGGGGTGGGTCCGCCACGGCCGGCCCGGCTCCGGCGGGGGCACCGCCGAACGCTGGCAGGAGCTCCCGATGCGAGCGCTCGGCGACGACCGATTCGGCGCCGTCATCACCCCCACACGGGTGGGACCGTGGTCCTTCGAGATCGTCGCCATGCCGGACCTCTACGGCAGCTGGGTCGGCGAGCTCCGGGTCCGCCTCGATGCGGGCCAGGACATCGCCCTCGAGCTGGAGGAGGGGGCACGGATGGCGGACCGGGCGGCGGCCCTCCCCGGCACCGGCGACGGCGACCGCCTGGAGCTGGGCGCCCTGTCCACCCGCCTGCGCGACCCGAGCGTGACGCAGGCGCATCGCCTCCACGAGGCGGCACGGCCGCCGGCGGTGGCGCTGATGCGGCGCACGGCCGACCGCGAGACCGCCACGCGCTCCGGACCGTGGCGGCTCATCGTGGAGCGCGAGCTGGCCGGGTTCTCCGCCTGGTACGAGATGTTCCCGAGGTCGGAGGGGGCGCAGCCGCCTCACAGCGGCACCTTCCGGACCGCGGCCGCCCGGCTTCCCGCCATCGCCGCCATGGGTTTCGACGTGGTCTACCTCCCTCCCATCCACCCGATCGGCCACAGCTTCCGCAAGGGGCCTAACAACGAGACCGAGTCGGCGCCCGCGGATGTCGGCTCCCCCTGGGCCATCGGGGCGGCAGAGGGTGGCCACACCGCTGTCCACCCCGACCTCGGGACCCTCGACGACTTCGCCCTCTTCGTGGCGGAGGCCAGTCGCCAAGGTCTGGAGGTCGCCCTCGACTACGCGCTTCAGTGCAGCCCTGACCATCCCTGGGTCGGCGAGCACCCGGAGTGGTTTCGCCACCGCGCCGACGGGACCGTCCGCTACGCGGAGAACCCGCCGAAGCGCTACCAGGACATCTACCCGCTGGACTTCGGCACAGTGGACCGCGCCGGTCTCTGGGCAGCGCTCCGCGACGTGGTGCTCTTCTGGATCCGGCACGGGGTGCGGATCTTCCGGGTCGACAACCCGCACACGAAGCCGTTCGCTTTCTGGGAGTGGTTGATCGCCGAGATCCACCGCCACCATCCGGACGTCGTCTTCCTGGCCGAGGCGTTCACCCGGCCGGCGGTGATGCAGCGGCTGGCCAAGCTCGGGTTCAGTCAGTCCTACACGTATTTCACCTGGCGCACCACCAAGGCGGAGCTGAGCGAGTACCTCACCGAGCTGTCCCAGACCGAGAGGGTGGACTGGTTCCGGCCCAATTTCTGGGTCAACACGCCCGACATCCTCCATGCCTATCTCCAGCAGGGAGGACCGGCGGCCTTCCGGGTGCGCGCGACCCTGGCGGCGACGACCGCCCCGTCCTGGGGCATGTACAGCGGCTACGAGCTCTGTGAGCGGGTGGCTGCCGAGCCGGGCAGCGAGGAGTACGCCTGCTCCGAGAAGTATCAGCTCCGGCCGCGCGATTGGAACCGCGCCGACAGCCTCGCCCCGTACATTACCCGGCTCAACGAGATACGGCATCGCCACCGCGAGGCGATCGCGCTGCTGCCGGCACTGCGCATCCAGGAGATCAAGAACGACAGCATGCTCTGCGTCAGCCGGGTGAACCAGGCGCGCGACGACGCGCTCCTGGTGGTGGTCAACCTCGACCCTTACCATCCCCAGGAGGGCACCATCTGGCTCGACCTGGAGGGGCTCGGCATCCCCGGGGACATCCCCTTCGAGGCACACGACGAGCTGACCGGCACCACCTACGTCTGGCAGGGACCGGAGAGCTATGTCCGCCTCGACCCGGCCCAGCAGTCAGCCCACGTCCTCCACCTTCGGCAGCGATGAGCGACATGGTGTCCGCGCCCACCTCCAGCACGGTGGCCCCCGCGCCCGAGCCCCGGCCCGCCGGCGTGACGCCCACGACTCCGGCCCCGCGAACCTCTCCTGACGGGCAACCGGGCGCGGGCGACCGGGACCCGCTCTGGTTCAAACGCGCGGTCTTCTACGAGGTGCTGGTCCGCGGATTCGCGGACAGCAACGACGACGGCGTCGGCGACTTTCCGGGGCTGATCCAGCGCCTCGACTACCTGCGCTGGCTGGGCGTCGACTGCCTCTGGCTGCTGCCGTTCAACGACTCCCCACTCCGCGACGGCGGCTACGACATCAAGGACTACTACTCCGTCCTGCCCGCCTACGGCACGGTCGACGACGTCCGCGAACTGGTCTCCCGGGCTCACGACATGGGGATGCGCGTGGTCATGGACCTCGTCCTCAATCACACCTCCGACCAGCATCCCTGGTTCCAATCCGCCCGCTCGTCGCCGACCTCACCACACCGCGACTACTACGTCTGGTCGGACACCAAGAACCGGTACAACGACGCCCGGATCATCTTCGTCGACACCGAGACCTCGAACTGGACCTGGGACGAGAGCGCTGGGGCCTACTACTGGCATCGTTTCTTCAGCCATCAGCCCGACCTCAACTACGACAATCCCAAGGTCCACGAGGAGATGGTGGACATCTGCCGCTTCTGGCTCGACGTGGGGATCGACGGTTTCCGTCTCGACGCGGTCCCCTACCTCTACGCCCGCGACGGCACCAACTGCGAGAACCTGCCGGAGACCCACGCCTTCATCGCCGAGTTGCGGGCGACCCTCGACCGCGAGTACGGCGGCGGCCGCGTGCTCCTGGCCGAGGCCAACCAGTGGCCTGAGGACGTGGTCGACTATTTCGGGACCGAGGAGAGCCCCCAGTGCCACGTGTGCTTCAACTTCCCGCTCATGCCCCGGATCTTCATGGGGCTGCGCCGGGAGCAGCGCTACCCGATCACCGAGATCCTGGAGCGCACCCCGGCGCTTCCCACCGTGAGCGCGCAGTGGGGGATCTTCCTGCGCAACCACGACGAATTGACCCTGGAGATGGTCTCCGATGAAGAGCGCGACTACATGTGGCAGGAGTACGCGCGGGATCCCAGGATGAAGCTCAACCTGGGCATCCGGAGGCGTCTCGCCCCGCTGGTCAACAATGGACGGCGGCAGATGGAACTCTTCTACGGGATGATCCTCTCCCTGCCGGGCAGCCCGATCCTCTACTACGGTGACGAGATCGGTATGGGCGACAACATCTACCTCGGCGATCGGGACGGGGTCCGCACCCCGATGCAGTGGAGCGCCGACCGCAACGGCGGCTTCAGCCGCGCCGACTTCGCGCAGCTCTACCTCCCCCCGCTGATGGACCCTGTGTACGGGTACCAGTCGGTGAACGTCGAGGCTCAGCGGCGCAGCGAGACCTCGATGCTCCAGTGGCTCCGCCGCTTCGTCGCCGTCCGGCGGCGCTGGCCGGTCTTCGGCCTGGGGAGCTTCGAATCGCTCAATGCGACCAACCCGTCGGTGTTTGCGTACCTCCGCACCCACGAGGATCATGCGGTACTGTGCGTGAACAACCTTTCGCGGTTCGCCCAGCCGGTGGAGCTGGACCTTCGCAGGTACGCCGGGATGACCCCTGTGGAGATGCTGGGGAGGGTCCACTTCCCGAAGGTCCGGGAGCTGCCCTATCTGCTCACCCTCGCCCCCCACGGGTTCTACTGGTTCAGCATCGAGAGCATTCCATGAGGCCTTCCGCGCGGTGGCTCTGAACACCGATCCCAGCGCGATGCGGCTGGAGCCGTTCGGCATCGCCGGCGCGACCGGCGACATCCGGTCGTGGCTGCTGAGGGCGCGCTGGTTCGGCGGCAGGCAGCACCGGGTGGAGCGGGTCGAGCTGGACGACCTCGCGGTGCTCCGGGCCGCGGACCCGGCCGTCCTCTTCACCCTCTGGCGGGTCGACTACGCGGACGCGCCCACGGAGACCTACAGCCTCCCGCTGGGGATCAGACTGGGCCCCCACCCGATCGCCGATCTGGGCCCCGATCACCTGATCGGGACGGTGGCGTCGGCAGGCGGCTCGCTGCTCGTCTACGACGCTCTGGCCGATCCCGAAGCCGCGGTCGAGCTGTGGCGGATGCTGGCCGAGGAGCGGGAGATCGAGACCGGCGCCGGTCGGCTGATCAGCCGGCGTCTGGTTGGCATCGACCCCGGCATCGCCGATCGTCCCCGGCTCCTGGACGTGGAGCAGAGCAACTCCGCGGTGGTCCGGGGCCACGTCGACTTCCTCAAGTGGAGCCGGCGCATCGAGCCGGGTCCCAGCGTGGAGCTGGAGATGGCCCACACCCTCGGGGAGCGGCACTTCGCTCACGTGCCGGCCCTTCACGGGCATCTGAGCTACCGGCGCGGAGCGGGCGAACCCGCCCTCCAGGCGCTGCTGCACGCCTATCTCCACAACGGCACGCAGGGGTGGACGCTGGCCCTCACGTCGCTGCGCGATCTCTACGCGTCTGCGGAGGAGGCCGGGACGGGTTCCGCCCTGGAACGCTGGGAGCTGGTCGACGACCAGGGCGGGTCCTTCCAGGGCGAGGCCGCCCGGCTGGGCACGGTCACCGCCGAGCTGCACCTGGCCCTCGCCGATCCCGAACACAGCAGCGTCCTCGCCCCGGAGGCGGTCGGCCCCGCGCAGCTCTCCGCCTGGGCGGACGCGATGACCGGCCAGCTCGATCGCCTGCTGACCTCGGGCGACCCCGTCCTCGCCCCGCTGCGCGAGAGGCGGGAGACGCTGGTCGCCCGATTCGACGCGCTCCGCCGCCTCGGCGAGGGCGGTCTGGCGATCCGGGTTCACGGCGACTACCACCTCGGCCAGGTTCTCCGAACCGACGAGGGGTGGAAGATCATCGACTTCGAGGGGGAGCCGGCCGGCGAGGTCGAGGCGCGGCGTCGGCGCTCCTCGCCGCTCCGCGACGTGGCGGGGATGCTCCGCTCCTTCGATTACGCCGCCGCCGCGGCGCTGGCGGAGCGGATGCGGCCCCACGATCCCCTCTGGCGCCACCTCTCGGCTGCCGGCGAGGCCTGGGCTGTCGCCAATCGCGACGCCCTCTGGGCCGCCTACCTGGAGCGCGTCGACGGGACCGGGCTCCTCCCCGAGGGCGGCGGCGCCCTGGTGGTCCGGCGCGCCTTCGAGGTCAGCAAGGCGGTCTACGAGGTCGGCTACGAGCTCGGTCACCGACCCGGCTGGGTGGGGATACCCCTCCATTTCCTGCTGGCGGCGACGCCGTGACCACGCCCCGGAGCCTCTCCCTCGCCGCCGACTGTGCCCGGCTGGCGGCGGGCACCCACCACGATCCCCACCAGGTCCTCGGCCCCCACCCCACCGGCGACGCGGTGGTGGTGCGCTTCTTCCACCCCGAGGTGGTCGAGGTCTCGGTGGCTCACGCCGGGGGGGTCGTACCGATGCGGCGGGTCGACGAGCGTGGCCTCTTCGAGGCGGTGGTCGCGGGTCCCGAGCTGGCCGGCTACCGGCTGCGCTGCCGCACCGCCAATGCCAGCTGGGAGATGGACGACCCCTACCGCTTCTGGCCCTCGCTGGGCGAAGTCGACCTCCACCTGATCGGGGAGGGGACCCATCGCGAGCTCTGGCGCCGGCTCGGGGCGAGGGTGATGGACCAGCAGGGGGTCAGCGGAGTCGCCTTCGCGGTCTGGGCTCCCAACGCCCGCGGGGTCAGCCTGGTGAGCGATGCCAATGGGTGGGATACCCGTCTCCAGCCGATGCGCTCGCTCGGGAGCAGCGGGGTTTGGGAGCTCTTCGTCCCCGATATCGGGGCCGGGACCAAGTACAAGTTCCGGGTCGTCCGCGCCGACGGGCGGCGGATCCTCAAGGCGGACCCGATGGCCAGGGCGACAGAGACGCCGCCGAAGACGGCCAGCATCGTGGAGAGGAGCACCCACGAGTGGGGGGACCAGTCATGGCTCGCCCAGCGTGCGGCCCAGCCCCTGCTCAACCGCCCCATCTCGATCTACGAGGTCCATCTCGGCTCCTGGCGCCGGAGCCCCGACGGTCACGTCCTCGACTACCGCCAGCTGGCGGAGGAACTGGCCGACTACTGCGTGCAGAGCGGTTTCACCCATGTCGAGCTGCTGCCCGTGAGCGAGCACCCCTTCGACGGCTCCTGGGGCTACCAGGTCACCAGCTACTACGCGCCGACCGCCCGCTTCGGCAACCCGGACGATTTCCGCCACTTCGTGGACCACCTCCACCAGCGTGGCGTGGGAGTGATCCTCGACTGGGTGCCCGGACACTTCCCCAAGGACGACTGGGCGCTCGCCCGCTTCGACGGCACCGCCCTCTACGAGCACGCCGACCCCCGCCGGGGCGAGCAACCGGACTGGGGCACGCTGATCTTCAACTTCGGTCGCGTCGAGGTCCGCAACTTCCTCATCGCCAACGCTCGCTTCTGGATCGAGGAGTACCACGTGGACGGGCTGCGCGTCGACGCCGTCGCCTCGATGCTCTATCTCGACTACTCGCGAAAGCCGGGCGAATGGCTCGCCAACCAGTACGGGGGCAACGAGAACCTGGATGCCATCGCCTTCCTCCGCCAGTTCAACGAGGCGGTCCATGGCGACTATCCCGGGGTGATGAGCGTTGCCGAGGAGTCGACGTCCTGGCCCGGGGTGTCCCGCCCCACCTCTGGCGGAGGGCTGGGTTTCACCTTCAAATGGAACATGGGGTGGATGCACGACACCCTCGAATACATGACCAAGGACCCCATCTACCGGCGCTATCACCACAACGACATGACCTTCGGTTTCCTCTACGCCTGGACCGAGAACTTCGTGCTGCCCCTCTCCCACGACGAGGTGGTGCACGGTAAGGGGTCGCTGCTGAGCCGGATGTCGGGCGATCGCTGGCAGCAATTCGCCAACCTGCGCGCCCTCTTCGGCTGGATGTGGGCGTACCCCGGCAAGAAGCTGCTCTTCATGGGGGGAGAATTCGGCCAGGACGCGGAATGGGCCCATGACCGCTCGATCGACTGGCATCTGGTCGAGTTCCCGGAGCACCGGGGGTTGCAGCGCCTGGTCCAGGATCTCGGCGCCCATTACCGTGAGATCCCAGCGCTCTGGGAGCGCGACCACGAGCCCGACGGGTTCCAGTGGATCGACGCCGCCAATGCCGGTCAGAACGTCTTCATCTTCCTCCGCCGGGATGGCAAGGGCAGGCCCGGGCTCGTCTGCCTGGCCAACTTCTCGCCGGCCACCTACCATGGATTCCGGGTTGGCGTTCCGCTTCCCGGGCGCTGGCGAGAGGTGATGAACACCGATTCCGAGGTGTACGGCGGCAGCAACCAGCGCAATCTCGGGAGCGTGGTGGCCGAGCGGATCGGGTGGCACGGCCTGCCCTACTCGGCGTCGGTCACAGTCCCCCCGCTCGGGGTGATGTGGCTCGCCCCCGAGGACCAGCCGCAGTGATCCGGCCGGCTCGCGAGAGCCGATCGGTGGATCGGGAAGGTGACCGGAGGGCGCACTCTGACGCTTCCCCCATTGCAGGGGTTAGGGTTAGCCGGAGAGATGAGGTCGGGGATTCGCCGGCCTTCCGCCTCGTTGGTTCAGCTGCGGGTTGATGCGCCATGGACATGCTGGCGGTTCGCAAGCGACTTGAAGGGGAGAAATCCCGCCTCGAGGGCGTGCTCGACGCCGCCGGACGGGGCCTGGGTGGCGAGGAGGGTGTCCGGCCCGACCAGCTCCCCGCCGAGCAGGCCGCCGATACCCTGAACCGGGAGCTGGACACGTCGGTGGAGGTGCGGGTGAGATCCGAGCTCGCCGCTGTCGAAGCGGCACTGGGCCGGCTGGATGCGGGCCGGTACGGGCTCTGCGAGGTCTGCGGCGGGGAGATCGCCGAGGCCCGGCTGGAGGCGATGCCCGCGGCCCGCTACTGCGTCGCCGATCAGGCTCGGGCGGAGAAGGACGCGCGGCTGCGCGGCGCCCACTGAGGGAGCGGCGAGCATCCGGGCTCCGTCGACGTTGCCATCCGTGCCCGGCGGACGCTCCCGCGCAACCCCTCCCCAGGACGAGCGATGAGCACGGTGGGCGCTAGCGGGTTGGAGAGCGCCGACCGCTGGGCTATGGGAGTGGCACTGGAGCTGGCCCGGAGCTGCGATTACGCGACCAGCCCCAACCCCATGGTTGGTGCCGTGGTCGTTCGCGACGGGGAGGTCCTCGGTCGGGGCCGGACCGCTCCCGCCGGCGGACCCCATGCGGAGGTGACCGCGCTCCGGGAGGCGGGCGATGCCGCGCGCGGAGCCACCCTGGTCGTCTCTCTCGAACCCTGCTGCCACCACGGCCGGACCCCACCCTGCACAGAGGCGGTCGTCGCCGCCGGTATCTCTCGCTGCGTCGCCGCCATACCCGACCCCAACCCACGGGTGAGCGGCGGTGGTCTGGAGAGCCTCCGCCAGGCCGGCATCGAGGTCACCGTGGGAGTGGAGGCCGAGGCCGCACGGGTGCTCAACGAGCAGTACCTCCGCTGGGTGACGGCAGGGCTGCCCTTCGTCACCGCCAAGTTCGCCTCCTCCCTGGACGGCCGCATCGCCACCGCTGCCGGCGAGTCCCGCTGGATCACCGGTGACGCGGCACGCCATCTCGGCCATCTGCTCCGCCATCGCCACGACGCGGTCCTGGTCGGGGTGGGGACCGTGCTGGCGGACGACCCGGAGCTGTCGACCCGCCTCGAGGGGACCGTGGCCCGCCAGCCGCTCCGGGTGGTGGTCGACAGCCGGCTCTCGCTCCCGCCGGCCGCGCGCGTGATCGGGGGCGACGGCAGGTGCGTGATCGCCACCACCTCGGGGGCGCCTGGCCCCGCCCGCCGGGTCCTCGAGGCAGCCGGGGCCAGGGTGATCGCCTTCGCACCTGGCGCGGACGGACGGGTGCCTCTCGGCGAGGTGCTGAAGCTCCTGGCTGAGGAGGAGCGCATCAGCGTCCTGGTGGAGGGCGGCGCCCAGGTCCACGGTTCCCTCTTCGACCAGGAGCTCGCCGACCGGGTGGTCGCCTTCATCGCTCCCCGCGTCGTGGGGGGCGAGGGGGCACCGTCCGCCGTGGCAGGTCGGGGCGTGGCCACGCTGGCCGCGGCCGCGCCGCTCGCCGGGGTCACCGTGGAGCGTGCCGGCGACGACATCGTGGTGAGCGGGTACTGTGTGCGCCGTCAGGGCGGCGCGCCGCCGGTTCAGGGTGGAGTGTGAGCTGGTGTTCTCCGGGATCGTCACCGAGTTGGGCGAGGTGCTGGCCGAGGTCGGGCCGCAGAGCGGCCGTCTCCGCGTCGCCGCGCAGGGGCTTCCGGCCGACCTGCGGCTCGGCGAGAGCGTGGCGGTGAGCGGGACCTGCCTGACCGTCGTCGAGATGGCGGGCGGCGGCTTCAGCGCCGACGTGATGCCGGAGACCGCGCGACGGACCACCCTGGGGACGCTGCGGCGAGGCGACGCCGTCAACCTCGAGGCGTCGCTCGCATTCGGGGAGCGGGTCGGCGGCCATCTGGTCAGCGGCCATGTGGACGGGGTGGGCACCGTCATCGAGATCCACCCCGAGGGCGACGCCCGCTGGGTCAGCATCGCCCTCCCCGACGCCCTCGCACGCTACACGGTCGAGAAGGGCTGCATCGCGGTCGACGGCATCAGCCTCACGGTGGTCGACGCCGGGCGCGATCGCTTCACCGTCTCGCTCATCCCCCACACCCTGGCGACCACCACGGCGGGGCACTGGCGAGCCGGCTCCCCGGTGAACCTCGAGGCGGATCTCGCCGCCAAGTACGTGCAGCGCGGGCTGGGGTGGGAGGCGGCGCCATGAGCCTGGACCGGATCGAGGACGCGATCGACGACATCCGCGAGGGGCGCTTCGTCATCGTCGTGGACGACGAGGACCGGGAGAACGAGGGCGACCTCTGCATGGCCGCCGGCCTGGTGACCTCCGAACAGATCAACTTCCTGCTCTCCCACGCCCGCGGCCTCCTCTGCGTGGCCTGCGAGGGCGGACGGCTGGACGCCCTCCAACTTCCTGACATGGTCGACCACAACACGTCGCTTCACGAGACGGCCATGACCGTGACCGTGGACGCCGCCGGGGAGGGGGTGACCACCGGGGTCAGCTCCCACGATCGGACGGTGACCATCCGTCACCTCGCCGACCCCGAACGGGGAGCGGGGGACTTCACCCGCCCCGGACACGTCCAGCCGCTCCGCGCCCGCCCCGGCGGGGTGCTCAAGCGGGCCGGGCACACCGAGGCGATCGTGGACCTCTGCAAGATGGCCGGCCGGGAGCCCTGCGGGGTGCTCTGCGAGATCCTCCGGGAGGACGGCGTCGTCGCCCGGCGCGCCGACCTCGACGGGTTCGCCCGGATGCACGGCCTGCGCATGGTCACGATCGAGGACCTCATCCGCCACCGGCGGCTCACCGAGACGCTGGTGGTGCGGCGCGCCGAGACCCGGCTGCCCACGCGATGGGGCGTCTGGCGGTGCGTCGGCTACGAGGACCTCATCGACCACGACCCCCACGTGGCCCTGGTTCTGGGCGAGATCTCCGAGGAGGACCCCGAGCCCGTCCTCTGCCGGGTGCACAGCGAGTGCCTGACCGGGGACGTCTTCGGCTCCCAGCGCTGCGACTGCCAGGCGCAGCTCCATCTCGCCATGCAACTGATCGCGGAAGAGGGCCGCGGGGTCCTCGTGTACCTCCGCCAGGAGGGCCGCGGCATCGGGTTGCTCGACAAGCTGAGGGCGTACGCGCTCCAGGACGCGGGCGCGGACACGGTGCAGGCCAACCTCGATCTCGGTCTCCCCGTCGACACCCGGGACTACGGCATCGGGACCCAGATCCTCGCCGACCTCGGTGCCCGGCGGCTGCGGGTGTTGAGCAACAACCCGCGCAAGTACTTCGCCCTCTCCGCCTACGGCCTCGAGGTGGTGGAGCACCTGCCCCTGGTGACACCCCCCACGCCCGACAACATCCGCTACCTCCGCACCAAGCGGGACAGGCTCGGCCACCTCTTCGACGCGACCCTCGCCGTGGAGCCCGCGGACGCCGCCCCGATCGCCCCGGCCGAGCCGGGCGCCAGCCCCCCGGCCACCGAGCCCTGACGGCCGGCCCGCCGCCGGGGCCCAGCGGTGAGCTCCGCCGCCTCACGGCAGCCTGCAGCGCGGGTGTGGGGCGCCGGTGATGTGACAGGATCACGCCCATGAAGGTCGGGGACGGCGGCGTCGACGACAGCCGGGTCGACGCCACCGGGATGCGGGTCGCCATCGTGGTGGCGCGCTTCAACGAGGTCGTGTCCCAGCGGCTGCTGAGCGGTGCCCTGGACGCCCTGATCCGCCACGGAGCGGCCGAGGAGGACATCGCCGTGCACTGGGTGCCGGGGAGCTTCGAGCTCCCCTTCGTGGCCCAGGAGGTGGCCATCTCGGGAGGTGCCGACGCCATCGTCTGCCTCGGCGCGGTGATCCGGGGGGAGACCACCCACTACGACCTGGTCGCGGACGGCGCCGCCCGAGGAGTCGCCCGGGTGTCGCTGGAGCATCGAGTGCCCTGCGGGTTCGGCGTGCTCACCACCGAGACGCTGGAGCAGGCCATGGAGCGCGCGGGCGGCAAGCACGGCAACAAGGGTGCCGACGCAGCCCTCGCAGCCGTCGAGACCGCCCGGCTGGCGAGGGAGATACGCGGTGCGGCGCGGGGAGAGCCAGGCGCGTCCCAGGCGCCCTCAGGCTGACCGGGAGCGGAGACTCAGGTCGCGGAGCGCGCGACCACGCGGGTCTTGCCTGGCAACCGCACCGTGAAGGTGGATCCCTGGCCCTCCACCGAGGTGGCGGTGACGTCGCCGCCCAGCCTGCGGACCAGCTCCCGGCAGAGGTAGAGGCCCAGGCCCGTGCCGCCGATCCCCTCCGTGGCCGTGGTCACGATACGGCCGAAGCGGGTGAAGAGGCGACCCATGTCGGAGGGCGCGATCCCCACACCCTGGTCACTGATGTCCACGGCGACCTGCCTGCCCGGCCGCCGCAGCCGGATCCCGATCTCGCCGCCCTCCGGCGAATACTTGACCGCGTTGTCGATGATGTTGGAGAAGACGCGCAGCAGCTGACCCCGATCGCCGAGCACCGGCGCCGGACCCGTTCCGAGATCCAGGTTGACGCGGTGGCGCTCGGAGCCGTCCACCCGGACGGCGGCTTCGGCGACGACGCCGGCAAGGTCGACCGGCTCGCGTGTCGGGTCGAGTCGCGTCTCGTCGAGCCGGGCCATCTCGACCAGCTCGGTGACCAGCTGCATCATCAGCTCCACGCTCTGGATCGAGGACCCGACGGCCTCGCTCAGCCCCTCGGACAGCTCACCCAGCATGCCCGACTCCATCATCGAAAGGTAGCCGTAGACGATGGCGAGCGGGGAGCGGAGCTCGTGGGTGGTGAGGTTCATGAAATCCGACTTGAGCTTGTCGAGCGCCATCAACCGGTCCAGCCGCAGGTGCAGCGAGCTGACCTCATCGACGGCAGCCTCGGCGCCTGCGCGGATGTCTTCGCCACGTCCCTGGGTCGCATCCCGCACCGTCTGGACGACATGGCCAACCCGGCCACGCGGGTCACGGAGCGGCACGACCTCGGCCTTGGCCATGGGCACGACGGCGCTGCTCGTTCTCGCGGCCGCCTGCGTCACGCGCCACCGGCGCGGAGCGCAACGCTGCCCGCGGGCATCGAAAGGTGATCAAACCCCCAGGTTCTCCGCATCATCCGCCCCGTTGTGCTGGCCTGATACCCCCGACACAGGGGAGCTCGATCATAGGTCCGTGATCGCGGCATCTCCCCGCGTTGCAGGATCGCGACCCGGGCGTCAGATCGTCCGTCACAGCCCCGAATTGGGCGCTCGGACGCCGCCTCAGTGGCGGAAGTGACGTTCGCCTGTGAGCACGATGGCCATCCCGAGAGCGTCGGCGGCGGCGGCGACGTTGGCGTCGTTCTTGGACCCCCCGGGGTGGATGACCGCGCCGACGCCGGCCCTGCCCAGCGTCTCGAGGCCGTCGGGGAGCGGGAAGAAGGCATCGCTCGCAGCCACGGTCCCAGCCACCCGATCGCCGGCACGGGCGACGGCCAGCTCGGCCGCCTCGACCCTGGACATCTGGCCGGCCCCAACGCCCAGCGCCATCTGGTTGCCCACGATGACGATGGCGTTGGATTTGACGTGGCGGCAGACCCTCCAGGCCACCAGCAGGTCGCTCCACTCCGCCTCGGTCGGCTGCCGCTTGGATGCGACGGTCATCGAGCTCCGGTCCGCCGACACCCGGTCGCGGGTCTGCACCAGCAGCCCTCCGCTCAGGCTGCGCACGTCGAAGGCGGCGGCGCAGTCGGGACGGTCCAGGACCAGGACGCGAAGGCGCTCGCGGCGCGCCAGCCGGGCGGCGGCATCCTCATCGGCCGCGGGGCAGATGACGATCTCCAGGAAGGTCTTGGCCAGCTCCTGGGCGGTGGCGAGATCGAGTGTGCGGTTGAGCGCCACGATCCCGCCGTAGGCCGATCTCGGGTCGCAGGCGTGGGCGCGGCGATAGGCATCGAGCGGGGAGTCCCCGGTGGCGAATCCGCACGGGTTGGTGTGCTTGATCACGGCGGCAGCCGGTTCAGCGAACTCGGCAACTAGGTTGGCGGCCGCGTCGGCGTCCAGCCAGTTGGTGAAGGAGAGGGCGGGCCCCTGCAGCTGGCGGGCGTTGGCGACCCCACCCGGGACTCCCGGCACCGCGTAGAGGGCTCCCCGCTGATGGGGGTTCTCCCCATAGCGGAGCTCGGCGATCAGCGGTCCGCCGGTGGTGAAGTTGCGCCGCATCGGCCCATCCGACGGTCCACCGGCGAGCCAGTCGGCGACCGCGGTGTCGTACGCGGCCACGTGGGCAAACGCCTCGGCGGCAAGCCGCGTCCGGGTGGCCGGGCTCACCGCCCCCGCCTCCTGGATCTCCGTCAGAACCTCGCTGTACTGGGAGGGCGACACGACGACGGCCACCGCGCCGCTGTTCTTCGCGGCGGCCCGGATCATGGTGGGCCCACCGATGTCGATGTTCTCGATCACCGTCTCCCGGTCGGCGCCGGAGGCGACGGCGGCGGCGAACGGGTAGAGGCTGACAACCACCAGGTCGATCGGCGCGTAGCCGTGCTCCTCCAGGGCCCGCATGTGCTCCGGGAGATCGCGGCGGGCGAGGATGCCGGCGTGGATGGCCGGATGGAGGGTCTTGACCCGGCCGTCCAGCATCTCGGGTGCGCCGGTGACCTCGCTGACCTGGCGCACCGGGATACCGGCATCCGCGAGGGCCTTGGCGGTGCCACCGGTGGCGATCAGCTCCACCCCGGCCTCGTGGAGACCGCGGGCGAAGTCAGCGAGGCCCGACTTGTCGCTGACGCCGATGAGGGCTCTCACGTGAGGGAGTCTGCCTGAGAGGAGCGCGCGTCCGCCACCTCGACCGGAGGCGCGATGCGAACGACGCGTCCCTCCCGCCGGATGCGCCCCTCGCACCAGAGCCGCACGGCCTCCGGGACCGCGATCCATTCCTGCTCGTGAATGCGCTCCTGCAGGCTCTCGACGGTGTCGCCCTCGTGAACTGGCACCGCGCGCTGCAGGATGATCGGGCCGCCGTCGGTGATGCCGGGCTCCAGGAGTTGAACGGTGCACCCGCTGATCTTGACCCCGTGGTCCAGCGCGGCCTCGACCGCGTGCATGCCGCCGCCGAAGGCGGGGAGCAGCGACGGGTGAACGTTCAGGATGGCATCGGGAAAGGCGGCCAGGAACTCGTCGGTGAGAATGCGGTTGTATCCGGCGCAGACCACCAGCTCGACCTCGGCCAGGCGGAGGCGATCGCGCATCGCGCCGTCGCGGGCCCGGTCGTCATGGCCGTACTGGCTGAGCGGCATCACCTCGGCGGGGATGCCCCACCTGCCGGCGATCTCCAGGGCGGGGGCATCGCGCCGGTTGCTGATGACCAGTGAGATGTGGGCGGGGAAGCCCGGGGACGCCGCCGCGGCGCAGAGAGCCTCGAGGTTGCTCCCGCGACCGGAGACCAGGACTCCGACCCGGACCCCCGCGCTCATTGGAGGACGACTTGGTGACCGTCCCTGGCGTCGACGATCTCGCCGAGGGGGATGATCGGCAGCCCGGCGGCGGAGACGCCGGCCGCGGAGGCTGCGGCGGCGGGCACGACCACCACCATGCCGACCCCCATGTTGAAGGTCCGCCACATCTCCTCGGCCCGGACCCCGCCCACCGCCTCCAGCGCGGTGAAGAGCGCCGGAACCTCCCACGCGTCCCGCTCGATGCGGGCCGCCATCCCGGGGGGGAGCATCCGGGGCACGTTGCCGAGCAGGCCACCCCCGGTGATGTGGGCCAGGCCGCGGATCTCCACGCGCGAGCGCAGCTCGCGGATCGCGGGGAGGTAGGAGCGGTGCGGCTCCAGCAGGAGATCGGCGATGGGGGCCGTGGTGCCGGGAAGGACGGCGTCCCAGGCGATCTCACGCTCGGCCAGGATGTGCCGCACCAGCGAGTAGCCGTTGGTGTGGAGACCGCTGCTCGGCAGCCCGAGGACAGCATCGCCGACCTCGATGCGGTGGCCGTCGATGATCCCGTCGCGCTCGACGCAGCCGACGATGAAGCCGGCGATGTCGAAGTCGCCGAGGGCGTAGAGGCCGGGCAGCTCGGCGGTCTCGCCGCCCACCAGGGCGCAGCCGGCCTCTCCGCAGGCTGACGCGGCGCCCCCGACCACCTCGGCGAGGCGCTCGGGCGAGAGGCGGCCGGTGGCGTAGTAGTCGAGGAAGAAGAGTGGCTCGGCGCCACTGCAGAGGATGTCGTTGACGCAGTGGTTGACCAGGTCGATGCCGATGCCGCGGTAGCGGCCGGCGGCGATCGCCACCTTCACCTTGGTTCCCACGGAATCCGTGCTCGCCGCCAGGACGGGCTGCTTCCAGCGCAGCGGGTCAAAGGCGAAGAGGCCACTGAAGGCGCCGATCCCGCCGAGCACTTCGGGGCCGTGGGTGGCCGTGACCGCCTGCTTGATCAGCCGGACGGCGCGGTCGCCCTCGTCGATGTCAACGCCGGCATCCGCGTAGCGCAGATCTCCCATCTCCGCGGCAGTCTACGTAACCGGGGGAGCGCCGCGCGCTGCGGGATGGTCCCCGGCCATGGGTTAGGTGGACGCTCCCGCCGGGGTCGGCGTCGGAGCCGGTGTTGGTGTCTGGCCAGTGCCGTAGCCGCCCGCGGGCTCGGACGTGGTCAGGGTCGACCATGCGACGGCAGCCGAGGGTACGGTCACCGAGGGCGCCGTGCCCCACGCGGTGAACGTCTCCGTCTGCGTGCCGGCGCCGTCGCTGGAGGAGACGACGTAGGAGACGGGGAGGTGCGTGGTCGGCGAGATGTCGAGATGGGCCGTCCCCGCCAGGGCTGTGCTCGTCTCAGGCACGGTTCCGAGGATCCTGGTCAGCTGGGTGCCGCCGGATCCGGTGACCGACTCGGTCGAGGTGGCCTCGAGCGTGGCCTCCGACAGCTGTGAGCCGACGGTGATCCCGACCTCGAGGTTCTTGTACGGACCATCACCGATCTGCACCGAGACCCACTGCCCGGCGACCCCGGAGGCCGCGCTCGCGGAGACCCCCATCTGATCCTCGGCAGCCGGGGCGTTGCCCTGGAAGTACACCGTCTGGTCGGGGGCGAGCCGGAGGATGAACTGTTCGTCACCGTAGGCGGTGGTCTCGGTGAAGACCTGGGTGCCGTCGTCCTGGCCGGAGACGCCGGTGACCGTCAGCTTGCCCCCGCCTCCGGAGGAGGTCGCCGAGTAGCTGAACCCGGCCGACTGCTCCGCGGCGGTCAGCGCCTGCGCGTAGAGAGCGGAGGCCTGAGCCGCGGCCGCCCGCTGGGACGGGTTCGGAGTGGGCGATGCCGCAGGGGGCGCCACCGTGCTGGGTGTACCGCCGCGACTGACCAGGATGGCGACGGGGACGGCGACCACGGCGGCGATCAGGATGGCGCCGAGCACCAGGGCGAACAGCCTCCGCCCCCGGTGGGGAGTGGGCACTTCTGATCCGGGGGCCGGCGCGTATCCCAACTGGCCCGGCCACGGCGCCGATCCGGGCGGGCCCCACGGGGGCGGCGGTGGCCCCCAGGCGGGAGGCCCACCCTGAGCTTCGGCGGGTCCCCACCCCGGCGTGCCGCCCCCCCACGGTGGCGGGGCCCAACCAGGAGGCGGGCTGGACCAGCCCGATGGCGGCGGCTGCGAGGGGGGGACCTCCTGGCCACTCGTCTGCCCGGGTGTGGCACCCGGCCCGGGATCGCCTGCCTGCCGATCGTCGCCCATGGTCCGCTGTCTCCAGATGGCGTCTGCGGCGGGACCGTCATGCCCGGGACGCTGTTGCCGGGTGGGGGGAGGTGCCGCCTTCTCGTTCGCGATGTTAGCGCCGGTCGGACGCGGACCCCTCAGGTGAATTGGGCGAGGGCCGGGGACACCTCGACCGGAGGGTCCGCGCGCTCCATGGCCATCTTGTCCATCTCCAGCTGCTGGGGGACGCGAACCGGGTAATCGCCTGTGAAGCAGGCGAAACAGAATCCACGACCCTCGGGGTCGCCCATGGACCGGCGCAGCCCCGCGATGCTCAGGTAACGGAGGCTGTCCGCCCCGACCAGCCGGCCCACCTCCTCCTCGCTGTGATTGGCGGCGATCAGCTCGTTGCGCGAGGCGATGTCGATGCCCATGAAGCAGGGCCACATGATGGGAGGGGAGGCGATCCGCATGTGCACCTCGGCCGCACCGGCCCGGCGCAGCTCGTCGACGATGCGCCTGCTGGTCGTGCCCCGGACGATGGAGTCGTCGACGAGGGCCACCCGCTGCCCCTCGAGGACGTGGCGCATCGGGTTGAACTTCAGCCGGATGCCCGACTCCCGAAGCCGCTGCGTGGGCTGGATGAAGGTCCGGGTGATGTACCGGGACTTGATCATCCCCTCCTCGAAGTGGACACCCGTCTCCTCGGCGAACCCGATGGCGGCGGGGGTCCCGGAGTCGGGAAGGGTGATGACCACGTCGGCGTCCACCGGTGCCTCGCGCGCGAGCTCGCGACCCATCTGGCGACGCGCCTCGTACAGCGACCTCCCCTGCATCACGGAGTCGGGCCGGGCGAAGTAGATGAACTCGAAGGAGCACATGGCCCGCTTGGGTGCGTCGGCGGGGATCCTGCTGCTGCGCATCCCGGAGGCGTCGATGGTCACGATCTCACCGGGATCGATCTCGCAGATGAAGTTGGCACCGACCACGTCGAGTGCGCAGGTCTCGCTGGCGACGATGTAGCCGGAGCCACCCGGCGCCTCCGGATCGCCGTAGCGGCCCAGGCAGAGGGGCCGGATCCCCAGCGGATCCCGAGCGGCGACCAGGGAATCGCGGGTCAGGAAGAGCAGGCAGTAGGCGCCGTGCACCCGGGGAAGGGCCCGCCGGAGGGCGTCGTCGAGGGTACGACCGGGAGTGCGCGCCAGGAGTCGGCCCAGCACCTCGGTATCACTGGTGGAGAGGAACTCGACGCCTTCGCCGGCGAGCTCGGAGCGGATCTCTCCGGCGTTGATGAGGTTGCCGTTGTGGGCCAGCACGACCGGGCCGAGCTGGCTGTGCTCGAAACGCATCGGCTGGGCGTTGGGAAGGCGCGGGCTCCCGGTGGTGCTGTAGCGAGTGTGCCCGATCGCGATGTCGCCGGCCAGCGGGCCCATGGCCTCGGTGTCGAAGACCTGGGCGACCAGGCCCATCTCCTTGTGCATGAGGATGTCGAGGCGATTGCTCACCGCGATGCCGGCGGACTCCTGCCCGCGATGCTGCAGCGCGTAGAGGCCAAAGTAGGTGAGGTTGGCGACATCCTCGCCGGGTGCGAAGACCCCGAAGAGCCCGCACTCCTCGTGCATCCGCTCGGCGTCCATGAGCCGATCCCGGCCCAGCCCGGCGGGCGGGTGCCTGCGCTCAGGCACGCGGCCGGCCCGTCACCGTCACCACGACGCAGTCACAGAGGGCTGCGCCGTCACACAGAGCTGCATGGTGGCCAACGCCAGGGGGCTCTCCGCACGTCCGGCCTCCCATGACACCGAGTGGGGGACGGGGTCCAGATCAGTATAGGGGCGGGCACCCTCCATCAACGTGCCGGCATCAGCGCGGCGGCGTGGGCTCGAGCCAGCTCGATCAGCGCGAGATCGAAGACGTCGATCACCGTCACCCGATCCCCGCCGGTGGTGCCCAATTCGCGCACGTCGACATCGTGGCGCCGGGCGATGGCGCGCACCGCGCCGACACCCGTGGCCGCCGAGCTCGCGAGGAAGCGTGACTGGGACTCGCCGAAGAGGAGCCCCGCCTGCACCACGGGCGCGCCGAGTGCGAAGAGGCGCTCGCTGAGTTGCGCACCGCGACCACCGAGGATGCAGCTCTCGGCCAGCGCCACCGCCAGACCTCCCTCGGCGAGGTCGTGGCAGGAGCTGAGCAGCCCGGCGGCGATCATCTCCAGCACCGCGGACTGAACCCTCCGCTCGAGGTCGAGGTCGAGGGTCGGTCGAGGGCCGGCGTTGACCCCGTGAGCCAGGCGCTGGTACTCGCTGCCACCCAGATCCATCCCCACCGGCCCGACCAGGAGTACCGAGTCACCGTCCTGTCCAAAGCCTGCCGCGCAGCGTCGCTCCAGGTCCTCCAGGTGCCCCACCATCCCGATCACGGTGGTCGGGTCGATGCTCACTCCCTCGGTGTCGTTGTAGAGGGAGACGTTGCCGCTCACCACCGGGACACCGAGGGCCAGACAGGCCTCGCGCATCCCCTCCACGGCCTCGGAGAGCTGCCAGAAGACCTCGGGCTTCTCGGGATTGCCGAAGTTGAGGCAGTTGGTCACCGCGACGGGCGTGGCTCCGACGGCGACCACGTTGCGGGCGGCTTCGCAGACGGCGATGGCGGCGCCCCGCCGCGGGTCGAGGGCCGCGTAGCGAGCGTTGCCGTCGGTGGTGAGAGCGATCGCCCCGGCGGTGCCTCTCACGCGCAGCAGGGCGGCGTCGCCGCCGGGGAGGACCACGGTGTCGTCGCCGACCTGGTGGTCGTAGCGCCGGAAGATGGACCGGCGGCTGCCGATGTTCGGACTGCCGATGAGGCGGAGCAGGGTCTCGCCCATCGACCAGGGCGGCGTCATGGCGAACGGATCCACCGAGAGCGCCTCGTCCAGCCCGGCGGGGCGCAGCGCCTCCGGATGGCGAAGCGGCACGTCGTCGATCAGGAGGTCGAGCGGGAGGTCGCAGACCACCGCTCCGCCATCGGACACCACCAGACGTCCGGTGTCGGTGACCGTTCCGATCACGTCCGAGTGGAGGTCCCAGCGGTCGAACTCCACCTGCACCGAGGCCGCGTCCTGCGGCCTCACCACCAGCAGCATCCGCTCCTGCGACTCGCTCAGCATCACCTCGTAGGGCGTCATCCCCCGCTCTCGCCGCGAGATGCGGGAGACGTCCATCTCGATGCCGCACCCACCTCGGTGGGCCAGCTCGGCGGACGAGCTGGTGAGCCCGGCCGCCCCCAGGTCCTGCATGGCGACGATCCGCGGGTCGCCGGCCAGGGTGACGCAGACCTCCATCAGGCACTTCTCGAGAAAGGGGTTGCCGACCTGGACCGCGGGACGTCTCTCACTGGAGGCTTCGTTGAGCTCGACCGAGGCGAAGGTGGCGCCATGGATGCCGTCACGACCGGTGTCGGCACCGACCAGCAGGACGAGGTTGCCGGGACCGGCGGCGGCCGCCCGGGTCAGCTTGGACTGCTCGATGACGCCGACGCACATGGCGTTGACCAGGCAGTTGTGCCGGTAGGACTCATCGAAGTAGATCTCGCCACCGACGGTGGGGACGCCGATGCAGTTGCCGTAGCCGCCGATGCCGGCCACGACGCCATCGAGGAGGTGCCGCTGCGCCGGTTCGTCGAATGGCCCGAAGCGCAGTGAATCGAGCAGGGCGACAGGCCGCGCGCCCATGGTGAAGACATCGCGGAGGATGCCGCCGACCCCCGTGGCCGCTCCCTGATACGGCTCGATCGCGGACGGGTGATTGTGGGACTCGATCTTGAAGACGCAGGCGAGCCCACCTCCGATGTCGACCGCACCGGCGTTCTCCCCCGGGCCCTGCAGCACCCGCGCACCACTCACGGGCAGACGGGCGAGGAGGGGCTTGCTCGTCTTGTACCCGCAGTGCTCGCTCCACATCGCACCGATCACGCCCAGCTCCACCTCGGTCGGGACCCGCCCCAACCCGCGGCACGCCAGCTCGTACTCGCCGCGGGTCAGCGCCACCTCAGCGAGGGTGGCATCGGAGACGGGGACCGCCGCGGTCATGGAGCCACCGTGAAGGCGGTGCGCTTGGCCACCGCCTCGACCACGCTCCGGAAGATGTGCATCCCATCATCGCTGCCGAGCAGCGGCTCGGCCGCGCGCTCGGGGTGGGGCATCATCCCCAGCACGTTGCGCCCCTCGCTCACGATGCCGGCGATGTCGCGCATGGATCCGTTGGGAGAGGCCTCGCCCACCGCCGATCCATCGCGGGCGACGTAACGGAAGGCGACCCGGTGCTCGGCCTCCAAACGGTCCAGCGTGGACGGGTCGGCGACGAAGCGGCCCTCGCCGTGGCTGACCGGGATGGCCAGCACTCCATCCCTCTCGCAATCCCGGGTGAATGGCGTATCGACCGTCTCCACCCGCAACCAGGTGGTCTCGCAGCGGAACTCGAGCGAGGCGTTGCGGGTCAGCGCGCCCGGGAGCAGGTGGGCCTCGCAGAGGATCTGGAAGCCGTTGCAGATCCCGAGGACGAGCCCGCCCGCAGCGGCGAACTCCTGCACCGAGTCCATGAGCGGGGCGAATCGGGCGACGGCGCCGGTGCGAAGGTGGTCACCGTAGGCGAACCCGCCCGGGAGGATGACGCAGTCGGAGCCCTGGAGATCGCCGTCCCTATGCCAGAGGCGGACGGATTGGTGTCCGAGCACCTCGACGGCCCGCGCGCAGTCGCCGTCGCTCCAGGTTCCGGGGAAGACCGCGATCCCGAACCTCATGCGGGCGGGGCGGTCGGCGTGGGCGACAGATCGACGGAAGGCCGGAGCTCGATGCGGTAGTCCTCGATGACGGGGTTGCGCAGGAGCTTCTCGCACATGTCGGCCACCCGTCGCCGGACGCTCGACTCGGAGTCGCCGTCCACCTCCATGCTGATGTGCTTCCCCACCCGCACCTCCGAGACCTCGGCAAAGCCGAGCTGGTGAAGTCCAGCCCGCACGGTGAGCCCCTGCGGGTCGTTGACCACGGGCTTGAGCGAGATCACCACCTCGGCGGTGTACCTCATGGCTCCAGCCCACAGATCCGCCGGGCCGCCTCGCGGTAGCGGGCGGTGGTCGCCGCCACGACCTCCGGGGGAAGCGAAGGGCCGGGGGGCCGCTTGTCCCAGTCGAGCGTCTCCAGGTAGTCGCGGACCGGCTGCTTGTCGAAGGAGAGGGCGGTCTCGCCCTCGCGCCACTCCGACGCCTCCCAGAAGCGCGAGGAATCGGGAGTGAAGATCTCGTCGATCAGGCAGAGCCGGCCGTCGATCATCCCGAACTCGAACTTGGTGTCGGCCAGGATGATGCCCCGGCCGGTGCAGAGCAGAGCGGCGAAGCGGAAGAGCTCGAGCGAGGTCCGCTCGAGCAGTCCGGCGAGCTCGGCACCGATGATCCTGGCCAGCTCGGCACGGCTGATGTTCTCATCGTGCCCCCTGTCGTTCTTGGTGGACGGAGTGAAGCGCAGCTCGGGGAGTGGTGAGGACTCGCGCAACCCCGGGGGCAGCGGCTCGCCGGCGAGCGTCCCCCGGTCGCGGTACTCCTTCCAGCCCGAGCCCGAGAGGTGGCCCCTGACCACGCACTCGATATCGATGCGCTCCGCCCGCGCACAGCGCATCGAGCGCTCCCGCCACTGCGCCCAGATGGCCGGCGGCACCGCGTCCGGCCGGTCCGGGAGCAGGTGGTTGGCCGCGACGTGCGCGGTCCTCTCGAACCACCAGCGGGAGATCTGTGTCAGCACCCTCCCCTTGTCCGGAATCGGATCGGGCAGCACGACGTCGAAGGCGGAGAGCCGGTCGGTCGCCACCATCAGCAGGCTGCCGTCGTCGAGAACAAAGGTGTCCCGCACCTTGCCGCGCCGGAACACCTCGAGCCCGACGTCCTGAGCCGCCATCAGCACCGGGGTCATGCAAGCCCTCCTCCAATCCCCGCCTCGACGGCGAGCTGCGGACGCTCCTCGGTCGCCGTCCCCGTCTCCGCATCGCGGATCTCGAGCCCGAGCCGCCGGTAGGTACCGTCGATGCCGGCTAGGTAGGTGGCGAGGTCGAAGCAGGCATCCAGCCGCTCCGCGGAGAGGACCTCGCCGAGCTGGCCGCGCACCAGCGCCTCGAAGCCCGCCTCGCCCCGGCGGGCCCTCTCAGCCAGGGTCTGCACCTCGCGGTACGCCCGTTCCCGGGACCATCCGGCAACGATCAGGGCATCGAGCACGCGGGGGGAGCAGGTGATCCGGCCGAGGGTCTGGACATCCGCCAACATCTTGTCAGGATTGACACGAACTTGTGTGACGAGGCGCGTGCACAGCCTGATCATGTAGTCGAGCAGCGCGCAGGAGTCGGGCAGCACGATGCGCTCGGCGGATGAATGGGAGATGTCGCGCTCGTGCCAGAGCGCAACGTCCTCCATGGCAGTGACGGCGTAGCCCCGCAGCACCCGGGCCATGCCGCAGACCCGCTCGGAGAGGACGGGATTGTGCTTGTGGGGCATCGCTGACGACCCCTTCTGCCGCTGTGCGAAGGGCTCCTCCAGCTCCGAGACCTCGGTCTGCTGGAGCAGCCGGACGGTGGTGGCGAGCCGCTCGAGGCTGGCCCCCAGGATGGCGATCGAGGCGACGAAGGCGGCGTGACGGTCCCGCGCCAACACCTGGGTGGCGGCGTCGGCCACGGCCAGCCCGAGGCCCCGGCAGACGTGCTCCTCGACCTCCGGCGGGACCGACGTGTAAGTTCCCACCGGTCCGCTGACCTGGCCCACCGAAACCTCAGACGCTGCGGCGGCCAGCCGGACGCGGCCGCGTCTCACCTCGTCGTAGTGATTGGCGAGCTTGACCCCGAGGCTGAGCGGCTCGGCGTGGACCCCGTGGGTCCGGCCCGGCATCATGGTGAGCCGGTGCCGCGCCGCCTGGGCGGCGAGCGCCGCCTCGAGGGCAGCCGCGTCGTCGTCAATCTGGCGGGCCGCGTCCCGGAGCTGGGTGGCCAGGGCGGTGTCGACCACGTCGGAGGAGGTGAGTCCCAGGTGGAAGAAGCGCCCCTCATCGCCGACGGTCTCCTGGACCGCCTGGACGAAGGCGGCGACGTCGTGGCCCTGCTCGGCCTCCAGCTCGGCGACGCGAGCTGGATCCACACGGGCGCCCGCCCTGAGCCGCTTCGCGGCCTCCGAGGGGATCCGCCCGACGGCGGCCCAGCCCTCGGCGGCCAGGAGCTCCACCTCCAGCCACCGCCGGAGCCGGGATTGGTCGCTGAAGATGGCGGCGATCGCGGCCGGCGTGTAACGGGGGATCACGTGGGCCAATTCTATTCGGTGGCGGACTCCGAACCGGTTTTGGAAAGGAGAGCTCAGATTGGGCGAGTGCCACAACTCCCGTGAGACACCCCGACTGGTCACCTATACTGGCCGGCGCCCATCCGTCCCGATCAGCCAGTACGCTCGGGGGAGGCACCGACCGCGCGTGTCCGCAGACCGCCGCCGTTGACATGAGCTGCCCCGTAACCTCCCCACCCGCCGATCCGTTCACCAGGCACACACGCCTGGGGATGAGAGACGTGCGATGACCCTACCCCGGGCCTATGAGGATCAGCTGGTTGAGCGTGCCAAGACGGACGCCGACGCTTTCGGGGAGTTGTACGACCACTACTTCGGTCAGATTTACCGGTTCGCCTACAGCCGGACACGAGATCAGGACGCCGCTGAGGACGTCACCCAGGAGGTCTTCATGAAGGCACTCCGGGCCATGCCGCGCTACCGGCCCTCCGGGCACCCGTTCAGCTCGTGGCTGTACCAGATCAGCGCCAACGCCATCGCCGATCACTTCCGCCAGCGGCGGCCGCAGGCAAGCCTCGACGCGGCCGTCGAGATCGTCGACCCGACCCGTTCGGTGGTGGAGAGGGTGGTCGAGTCGGCTGAGGCCGCTCGTGTCTGGGCGGCGATCGACGCTCTCCCGGAGCAGCAGCGGACCGCCATGACCCTGAAGTTGGGAGAGGACCTCAAGCTGGCCCAGATCGGCGAGATCATGGGCAAGAGCGAGGGTGCCGTCAAGCTGCTGGTTCACCGCGGCATGATCGGCGTCCGGCAGCGGCTGGGCGTCGCCGCGGTCGCCGGAGAGACGCTGTGAGCGAACGCCGCGACCGCTTCGACGCCGAGCTCTCCGAGCTGTTCGGCGAGGACCCCGACCTGCTCCAGCTCGCTCAGGTGGTCCGCGAGAGCCGGCTCGAGCCGGTCCTCGACCCGAGGTTCCCGCCCATCCTCCGCGCCCGGCTGATGGATGAGGCGCGCACGGTGCTGGCCCCCCGGCACACCTTCCGGACCAGGAGAGCCCCTCGCCGGCTGGCGATCTGGGGCAGCTTCGGAGTTGCAGCGGCCCTGGCCGCGGCGGCGGCCGTGGTGGTGACGCTCACGGGTGGCACCCCGCCCCCGGGCAGGCTGGCTGTCGTCGCCTCCAACGTGAGCCACCAGCGCGCGGTCGACCCTCACCAGGCCATCACCCTCAGCTTCAACGAGCCGCTCAACTCGCAGAGCGAGGCTGCGGTGGTGAACGCGCTCAAGATCCAGCCGGCCACCCAGGTCACGGTCACGTGGGAGAGCGCCGAGACCCTGGTGGTCACGCCCACCCACCCCCTTGCCGCCGACACCGACTACCAGGTCACGATCCCCAAGGCGGCGATCCAGAGCACGGGCGGCCAGACACTCGCCTCCAACGTGACCATCGACTTCGGCACCCAGCCGTCGTCTCCGCCCAGCCCCTCGGCCTCCCCCGCGCCGGTGCTGGAGCCGGCCGTGATGGGCACGGCGGCGAGCGACGGGCTGGCCTTCTGGGGCCCGGCCAGCGCTCCCGGGGTCACCGATGCGAGCGCGGTTCCGGCCACGGCGGGGACCGCTCCCTCGGCGACCGCCTCGGCCAGCCCCACGGGCTCGCCGACCCCGTCGGCGACGCCGGCCAGCTCGCCGCTCGCCAGCTCGCCGGCTAGCAGCGCCACCCCCGCGCCAGCCGAGGGGGCCGTGGTCTTCCCCGATGACCAGATGCCGATCTCGTTGAGTGCCACGCCGGCGGCGGCGGTCGCGGTCTCACCGGACGGCTTCAGCGTCGCCCTGGCGCTGACGGGCGCCAACGGCAGCGGTGAGATCGTGGTGGAGCAGGCCGATGGGAGCCAGGCCAACCAGGTGTGGTCGAGCGGGTCCGCCCCCGGCGCCACGGTGACGGCGCTGGCCTGGGACGGCAACAACCGGATCGTCTTCGTGACCTCCCAGGAGATCGATACCGTGAACGTGTCCGACGAGCAGTCGGAGCAGCTCTATGCCTTCCCGTCCGGTGGCACGGGCTCCGGGGTGGTGCTCGCCCCCGACGGGGAATACGCCTTCCTGCCCGGGTCCGATGTGGCCGGCCCCACCTCCACGGCAACCCCGGCGCCCGCCACTGCGACGGCGAACCCGACCCCCTCCAGCACCTCCTCCGCGGCGCTCGCCTCGCCGGCCGCCACGCCGTCTGCCACCTACATCCCGAGCGCCGCCGACGGGTGGCTGGTCACGCTGGCGACCGCCGGTGGTCAGATCCCGTCGCCCACCCAACTGGCCGGGAGCAGCAGCGGGGTGGTGGCCTTCAGCGGCGCGAGCGATGAGGTCGCCTGGGTGGACGCGGGCAATGAGGCGGAGGTGGCGACGGTGCTGGAGGCACCGGTCAGCGACCCGACCGTCATCACGCCGGTCCCCGGGGCGCCGACCGAAGGCATCGAGCAGCTTGCCCTCGACGGCCACGGGATGACGCTCGCCTACGGTCTCGACCCCGGTGGCATCGAGGTGGAGACATTTGAGGGCACGGTGCTCGGAACCACCGCGGACGTTGCCAGCTCGCTCGCCTTCTCTCCGGACGGGACCCAGCTGGCCTTCGTGGCCGCCGGGAGCCTGGACGTGGCCGAGGTGCAGCCGGGCTCGTCGACCTCACCGGCCACCTCCGTCTGCCAGGACGCCGACCAGGTGCTGACCCAGTTCGTGGACGACCAGGTCTCTCACGACCAGGCCGGGCTCACCGCCCTCAGCGCGACCGGGGCTCCCTCCGCTGCCCAGCTCACCCCGGCGGCGATCGGCCGCGGGTACGTGATCAGCTCCGAGTGCGCGGCCGGAAGCGCGACCGCCGGCCCCACCCTGACCGCCTCAGCCCGGCTGATCGTGGACCCGACCGGCACCTCTCCGGGCCAGCTGACCGACGAGACCATGGTCCTGAGTCAGAGTGGGGGGCAGTGGCTCGTGACCGGACTCTCGGTCCCGTCCCTTCGGGCCCAGGGCAGCGGCCCCCACGTCCTGAGCGTCAGCGTGGCCCCGCCGGCCCAGGGCTCGCTCAACCCGGAGAGCGTGGTGACGATCACCTTCGACGCCGACCTCGACCCGTCGAGTGTCACCAGCGGCTCGCTCTGGCTGGAGACGTCCGGCGAGCAGACCATCCCGCTCCTCGCTCCGCCGTCGTACGACCCCGACACCCGCGAGGCAACCCTCACCGTCTCCGGCGCGGTTCCGGACGGCACCGAGGTCGTGGTCGCCACGGCGATCTCGGACATCGACGGCGGGCACCCGGCGGCCCAGGCCCTCTACCCGGTCGGCAGCTAGTGCAGCACGGCGCAAATAGCTTGCGGTATTAGCCGTGAGGGAGGATGATTCCCTCCATGGCCAACCATGCCGCCGCTCCCCTGCCCATCAGCGATGACCAACGAGCCG